>Ga0315915_1004722_pt1 | contig 17115 bp, 14 predicted proteins | sample MpolbnodulesMG_FD_207738 | JGI IMG/M metagenome (GOLD analysis project Ga0315915, IMG submission 207738) | Medicago polymorpha root nodule microbial communities from Los Angeles, California, United States - branched nodules | ecosystem: Host-associated > Plants > Roots > Nodule | place: USA...
GGCTGATATTGACTCGGTCTACGTTGACGTGGCACCCTAAGGGAGGTGCCACGTTTTTTTTTTTTGCCTTGGGGGCCAAAACTGCTACAGTTGCAAAACTTAGGGGGTTGTTTTGTAGTTTTTTTCTTAGGGGGCTAAAATCACAACTTTAGGAAAGTTAAGGAGCTAAAATTGCAATTAAGTTTAAAAAGAAATGGGTTGTTACCAACGTGAGTTACTCACGTTGGTATTTCGAACACGTTGATCATATTGAATGTAAGCTAACTCACGTTGGTTATACAACTCATGTTAGGGTTATTTTTTTATAGTTTGAGGTGGGGAATGAGGAAAAGTTTCTGGGAGAAGAGCAATTTTCTCAAAGTTATGTATGTGAATTACATGTTGCTGATGTCGATACATTGATCTTAATTTGTGATGTTGTGAATTAATTACTTACTTACGAGGTTTAATGTTGGAAACAAATTGATTCCATGGCAGCATTTTAGTGTTTGTGATGATGTTGATCAAATTGTTATTGTTAAATTTCCTGTATCATGACAAATATTTAGAAAAAACTGTTCTTGTTCAAACTGACTGAACCATTGTCAACCAATTTGAAGAACAATTCGGTTAGTTCGGTTCGGCTCGAATTGATCTATTATGGTTTGATTCGGTTCTAACAAATTGAAAAACAGCTCAGTTCAAATTAAATACAATTTGCTCATCCCCAATAATCACATGTCAATGATAATGTAAGAGCTACGGGGGAAATTTGGTATCAATAAAGTTTAAGCAGAATGCAAATAATAAATATGACAACTAAAAAATATTTAAATGTAATAATTTTCTACGATAATAATAATAACCAGACCACCAAATAACAATGACCCACCCACTAACCCAACCACCACCACCCACCAACCCGATTAACAGACCAGAAACCCGACCCAAACCCCAAATCATTGAAAAAACGAAATTACCAAAACACCCTTCCAATCTTTCTCAGATCTTCTCCAACTTTTCCCCTTTCACCACCGGATTCGCCTTCTCAATCTGCTCTTTCCCCAACCCCTTAAAATCAAACTCACACGCGTGCTGCTCCGGGTAACGATGGGTCCCACATAACATCCTCCCACACTTGCACTTAAACCCCGTGAGCCCCACGCGCTTCTTACACGTCATACACCGATTCTGTTGCAACGGTTTCTCTTCAACCACAACGATCGCCGGTCCAACCGGATCCGGCAACGAAGATGACGGTTCAGCAACAACCACCGCCGGAGAAGACGGTGCGATGGATTGATTGAGAACGAGTTTGGCTGATGAAGCTTGTTGTTCTTTGAGTTGTAAATCACGGTAGCATCTTGAACAGAGATTCTCCGTTGCGGCGTTGCCGAAGAAACCGCAATTGTTAACGCATAATCGTGGTGCTTGCAGTCTGTGTTCTTCCGCCATGTTTTATTCTTTCTGCAAAAGAATTGAATCTGAATCGTTTAATCAATGAAATTTCATTCGATGAGAAAAATAACATAGAATAAAAGAAAATAAAAGATTACCGTTAACGAGAATTATTATCGAAGAATATAAGAAATTGTTGAAGTTGAAGAAATTTTCAGAAACGTGTTTTGGTTTGGGGGGTTTTAAAGGAGGCTGAAGGTGTCTAGGTGAGACGTATGATTATGTGGACATGATGTTGCTTTCTTATCGAAAAGCCGTGTTAGCTACGTTACTTGTTTTAGTTTTTTTCTTAAACGTTTTTACTTTTTTAAGCCATGTATTTCAATTTAATTTATATCGAGTATACAGTAATTAATATGACTATTTTTATTAACAATCTTTTAAAAATTAATTCAGATTTAACATCCAAAGATTTCGAAGTCGAACCCTATTAATACCTTAATATGAGGTAAATGAGAAAAGTAACAAATTTTAAGTGTTATTTAATTTGAGTTTAAAAATCATAAATTGTACATCATTCTCTCACCCTGTATTTATTTTGCATATCTTGCATTGTACAAAGTCCATATTAAAATATATTTTTTTACAATAAACCTTTTGTTAAATAATTGTACAAAGACCATATTAAACATTTTCTAATTGATATGAAATAAATTTATATATCTTGCAGTAGAAACTTCTTTTTTATGATATATTTTTGAGAGATTTTTTTCATGATATGTGCAATTATTTCGTTAATAATGACACTATATTTTTTAATAAATTTTAATTATATTTTTAGATATTTTTTGTAACAGCTCAATTAATTCGCACTTTCAGCTTAAAGAACATCAAATCAAACATCTAATATTAAAAATTAAAAATTAAAAAATAAAATCTTTAAAAATTTGAATTACTAAAACATAAAATATTCATTATTTACATACTTTAAATACATCAATTAAATTATATATATAATCAAATTATACAATGGAAAACAATATTCTAGAATATCCAAAAAAAAAATCAAGAAAAATAATATACTACTAGAAGTAGCAAGCTGTTTTGGGCTGTTGGAAGGTGTAAGCCCGTAAAACATATGGCGCCGCAAGGATAAAACAGAAATATTAAACAATCTAAGATTTTTTTTTTATTAAGGAAAACAATTAAGATATTATAAAATGTATTTTTTATATGATTACAGGGTTTTAATCCTTTTGTTTTTCTTTTTTAACAAGAGTTTTGGTCCCAAATTTGTAAACTTACGCAAGATTGGTCCTTTTGCTGGCTTATCGTCATATATCTAATGAAAAATACTGATGTGGCAAATACTGTATTTTAGTTAGGCAAATTCTATGGTACATCTAAAGATTTGAGTGTATTGGTACACCAAAACATTAAATTAATAGTTAAATGTGTTATTTTTTGAAGAGAAAAATTATTTTCTATCACCTATAATTATAATAATTAAATCTTATTTATCAAAAATATCGACGAAATAAAATTTAATTTTTCTGAATTTTTAATACTCATAATAGAGAATTTTGATTATTTTTTACAATAAAATGTAAAAAAATTACTGTAGTTTTTATAAACAATGAAATAATGCTTTTTCTTATGAAATGATATTTTCTAAAATACAAATAGCTCTTTATTACGTAAAAATGAAAATTAATTTATAGATTTTTTAAAGTAAGAGTACCGGTACACCATAATTTGCGGGTGTACCGTAGAAGTTCTCTTTTAGTTATGTTCATTGTTGTTGTTTTAAAACAAAAGCATGTTCATTTTTGTTCGTGTACGGCTAGTTGTGACATTGACTACGTTATGATGACGTGGCAGTATAAATAATATCCATAAATGTTTGAAAAAAGTGGCAAAACAGATATCGAACCCAAATTAAATTACGATCGTGTTGTGAATCAAGGCGGTTTAAGTGCAAGTTGCGACCAAGTTATCAGGAATTTAGACAGATTTCAACACATTGTTTTTGGTTATGTTGGAAAGTTGTACTATTATCGCAGTTGAGCTTCGTATTGTTTTTTACAATATTCTCTGCACCGAAATCTCAACCGATGAACCACTGTTAGACCAGTGGGTAACACAAAATTGAAGATCCAAAATTACTATTGAACACTCTAGTGAAAAATCCACTTGAGACAATGTTTCGGTTCTTCTACCGTTTTAAATTCTTGAATAAAAATAAGGACACATAGGAATATATGAAACCAACAATTAATCTAATCTATCATACTTATATTTAATCCTACTTAACATTGCTAATGACTTTGCAAACCCTAAACCTAAATGGTTTTGGCTCCAAAACGATGCTGACTGTTGATTTCAATTGACATTGAAATCAATGACTGATAAGCCTTCTTTGAAATTAGTTGTTTTGTGAGTTACAATGCATTTATTTTAATCAGTTTCCAATGACAAACACACACCGCTCAATTCCAATGCATTGGCTAAGAATTGAAAGGATGAGAGACCCATTGTTATCGTTTTCATCTCAATCCTCTGCTCTCCCTCCCCTCCCATGGCATCTTCCTTTCTCTGCTCTACCTTGCCTCCTCCGTTGAGATCTTGGTTGATTTCTTTGTTTCTCTCTTCACACCAGGTCAATCTCCGTCTTTTCTCTTATTCTCCCAAATTCATTCAATCTTCATGTGGATTCTCACTCCGACAACTTCAACCTTAAATATCTGCTTGAGTCTTCACTGTGCTTTTCTTCCTTCCTTCCAACACCGTCCGTTCACTCAAATCATCCTCCGCATCTAAACTCAACATATATGTTGCTGTTCAAGCGCTAAACAATCTCAAACTCGAGAAATCGCTTCAATCGATGCTTTTTGGTTCCGATCACGGTTCCGATTTGCGTGAAGCTTTTCGTCAATCTATTAACAACACGCTTGAACGCTGTTTGTTTTATATTCCTTCGTTTAAGTGTTGATTTAAAATGTTAACAAACTCATGGATAAAATCACTTTCTCTCCAGAAAACCCTAAGGCTAATGTTCTTCACGCTCTTACAACCATTGTTGAAACCCAAGGCCCCATTACGTTTCAACCATTCTCTTTCTAATTTCTTAATTAATTTCTTACCCATTGATATATTACCGTATGAATGATTTAGAATTTGAATCCTGGACTTAATTTTTTGTGTTTTTTGTTAATAATAATTTAATTTTTGAAATGTAGATACATGGTTTGTTCATTCTTCTTCAACTTATGCTTGTGTTGCCCATAACATTGGACGCCTTGGGAGTATAATTTTGGTATTAATATATGCTCCTTTTTATTTTTAAGATTATTAAATTATTATTATTGAGGTAGTAATTTGGCTTTTGTTATATCTTATACAGGAAAGCGATGATTTCTTTGAGTTAATATCTTTGAAGGTTCTCTCGAAAAATAGATACTAGACTGCGGTTCAAGCCTAATTGTTTAGAATGCACACATAATGCTACCTGATACTATTGTGCAGGAAAATTAGAGTTGGGATTTCGTCGAATTCGACTTTTGGTGAATTGATTGGTGGAAATAGAGAATGTCAGGCGTGGACTCGAATTGAATTGTTTGTTTAGGACAAAAATATCTATATTGATGTGTGTACATCTATTTTGCTTTCAATTGATTTTTATCTCTTCTTTTTTTACATGATTTTGGTGATTTTTGCATTGGGTTGTTTTTTCTTTAGATGGCTTCTTATTCTTCTTCTATCTTTAATTTTGCTTTTGCTTGGTTTGCTAGATATATATTTTCAAATGTGGCTGCTAAAGTGATTCCTGAAACTTGAAAAGCAATGTTATGTAAATTTGTTTAACTCTATTATTTAAATCTTAAGAGAACAACACATTTCAAAAATATCTCAAATGCATTTTATTTTAAAGGTTTTAATGTTCTTTTTTAGTTTGTTTCGATTAAATACTCAGTAAGTATAACTTTCTTAGCCATTTCTTTGTTACTTTTCTTAAATTAGTTGCTCAAATTTTCATAGAAGCCTAATGAAAAGTTTATGTAGAGCACAAGTCTATGTACCCTTCTTTGATTATTGTTTCTCCTACAGCAGCCGCACAATGTGTTATATGGAGAGGTTCAAGCGACAGTTGTGCTAAAGAGGCATTCGGTGGCAATGGTATGGTAATGTATTCTCACTATGGTACTTTGCTAATACAATCAATTGTCCTATGTTTGACTGAATGTGTAAGTAGGGTCCTATTAATAGTTTTTGATTGCAATTGACTGGTGTTGCTAAGAATTAGCAGGATTTTGGGACGTGTATTGATCGTTATCAGCTTTGTAGGGAGAAAAGGTGAAATTTATGTTAAAGATAAGTTCTATATGTTCATGCAGGAGTTAGCTAGCTAATTCCAATTTCTGAAGCACATTTATATGGTCTTGCACACATCCAACACTTTTGAGTGTCTATGCTACTTATTTTAGGCATCTCAAATGACGTAATTTTAGATTCCAATGCTGCATGAAACAAAGGAATTAGTTTTCATGGCCAGTTTTAGGTTATTGCTTACTTAAGCTAAGCACCAAATTTGAATGTATAGAGCTGGACATACCACTCCAAATAGTTTGTCATCAGGTTCCTGTCCCCACTTCAAATTAAGTCCATAGTTTTGCATATGGATTTTGCCATTATCACTGCTTTTTATTGTAGTTCTCACAATATAGTTACTGCTATTCTATCTTTCTGTTAATAATTTTGGATTCGTAAGTTGTAAATATGTTTTAGCCTTATCTATAGCCCTGGAACAACCTTCTATTATTAGCTTCAGTTTTCTTTCTCTGTAACAACACTTTAAACTCATGTAAATCTATATAATAGTGTACAACAATCTATATATTAGGGATTCATTATTATTATCTTTTTAGCTTAAACCAGAATTTGCAACTTTCAAACGAGCTTTTGTAGCAGATGCTTAATGTGTGTCCATGAGCTTTTGTAAGACTTTTTTTGGAACTGTTGAAATTGTTGTATTTATATTCTAATTTATCAAGCTTGATAGACTTTTAAATTTCATTTGAAAGCCTTTTTATTAACCATTACTTTAGCAACTAATATTTCTAAAGTTTATCACTTCTGTTAAGTTAAACATCTCTTATGTTGAATTTTATTTTTCCAGATTTAAGATTCCAAGAAGTCGACATGGGTCTGATTTTGTTGCTTTTCTTCTACTGGTGCTGAGAAGAAATATGATTCTTACAAGTTTATTTTTTGAAGCAGCCTATGCTTCTAACCATTCTAAGTCATATGCTTCTCACTTTGGTGCAAATTTCTCCTACTGGTGTTGTTATGGATATCCATATGCTGTGTGGGAACTAGCAGTGTATATATAGTGTTAGCTAGGGTCTGTAATTAGTCTAAAGACTTGAGATGTTTGTATTATGTATCTTTAGTTGTAATCTCTTTAGTTTTTAGGACTTTTGATTGGTTTTCCTGTGTCGTGTTTTGTAATTTCCAGTAGAAATATATGATGGATCAAGTGATTTTCGTTAAGTTGATAATTGAAATATAAATTGGTAGACTAAAATTTAGTATCCGATTTTCTCAGCTGCTTTGGTACAACTTTATAGTTCTTTGGCTTCCACTATATAAAGGTTTAATCTTGCTCTTCCAAAATATTATAGTGTACTTTGTTGAGATTAGATAATTATCAATGCCAAATATAAATCTATTCCCCAAGTTGGGATATTAAAATGTTTCCCTAAGCAGTTATTTTTTTTTTCGTATTGGAATTTATGATAACCGATACGGTGAAGATACTAATGTAACCGATACAATAAAGATACTAATGTTGAGATTATGATAACTGATACGGTAAAGATACTAATGTAACTTCAAACTACGTATCATACAACTTATTTTCTTTTCAAATCAATAAAATGATATATTTGATTTTTATATATTATAGCCGATATGACTCGTACGTAAATACGAGATATCATTACATTTTATTAATGTAATGGATCATATTGCAATATATTAGCTTCTCCATTGTTAATGACTCGGGCGGTAGCACGGGTAAAAGTTCTAGTTCTAATATAATCTAATAGTTCATAAAGATAGAAAGTCATCATGCCTCGGTCGCCCTAAAGGAAAACAATTCCAATCCTTTCGTCAAGCCGGACAACCCTTTTATATATTAAACTTGTATACATCCACATTATAATTTCTTTTGGCTTTCACACCGGTTTCCGACCCACCAAAAGTGAGCGACTAATTTGCCTCGTGCGTAGAGGCATGCGCACTGGCCAAGCATTGTTCCCCCTAGGAATCTAACCCGGTATTCCCCAAATACGTCAATGAGCTCCTTGCCACTGGAGCCCAAGCAACTTGGTTCAACCACATTATAATTTACTTATACATACATCCGATCAAATCATATAATAATATCGTTTTCTTATATTAAATCTAATAGTTTAATTAGTATACTTTGTCGGTGTATAATTATTTCACACATACATTCAATGATGTGTTGCCATATATTTCATGAATACGACAACTTGAAGGTGAGAAAAACACAAGAAGGAGGGTTAAATTGTGTTGGCTTTTTCTTCTTAAATTAAGTTCAAAGTCCAGAGTGATAGAGTTCAGAGTCTGGAACAATGTTCAGAATCTAATGTAGCAGATAAAGTCAAGAGTGAGAGAGAAGAAAGACACAAAACAATTATCATGGTTCCTTCCACAATCTGAAAGTTGCACAGTCCCCCTTGCACTTCCAAGGAGATTTAACTATAATCCAAATCTGATTACAAATGTTAAAGCACACAAGCAAGAGACTTCAAATACTCAAGCATACAAACAAGAGATTTCCTATGCTTAAGCACAAAAGCAAGAGACTTATAAACAAACAAATTACAAAGAAGAAAAATGCTATGGACACACTCCCTAACACACTCCAATAAAAATTAGCCACATCACCACTTCTTTTTATACATATAACCTACCACCGGTACCACAAGTTTAAGGAAAAAGCTTTATTTTTTGTCCACCGTCTTCCACTAATGTCTTTTATTTTGCAGAAAAAGAGACGACCATGGAAACCTTTGTCAATGATGGTGGTGCCAGAAACATCAACAAGATCATCCTCCTTGACAATGTTTCCTTCATTGAAGACCAATGGTAAAATATCATCATCCCCAATTCGGCACCCATGATTCCAATACTTGTTTCCACGCTCACCATCACCAGATTCAACATGATTCTCTTTTTTTCTTTCTTTCATTTTGCAATTACACAAATTGAGAAGAGGGGTGATTTTTAGAAATTAAAGTTGAAATTGTAATTGAATTAGAACGGGAGGAGAAGGGAATTGAAATTGAGAACAAGAATGGGGAGAAATGGAACTATGATAAAAAAAAATTCTGCTTTCACCCAATTCACTGGCAGAAGGAATAAAAGATTGTTGCTTTCTTTGCCAAATCTCACGACCTTGTTGCAATTAATTTTTTTTTATAACACTGTGTATAAACTTTTGCCAAACTAGAAGAAGTTATGGATAGATCTGGAAGGAACGATGGAGTATGAGGATATGTGATAGAGTTGCAGTTAATGTTTTTATTTTACTTAAAAAGACAAAAACAATGTGTTATCAATTGGTACAACCGGTTACTATGTAAAGGGAAAAAGAAATGGGATGAGAGGGTAAAATATGTTTCTCTTGTGTCAAAAGAGTGTGTTAGGGAGTGTGTCCCTATCATTTCTCTTACAAAGAAATATGTTTAGTTTAAACACTTGATATACAATTAGTGATGTTCACAATACAAATCAGATACAGACTCTTAAGACTCCAAAATTTCTAAGATATGAAAGTTGTTAAGAAATTCTAAGTAAATGATGCACAACATCTTCATCAGAGTTTTGGCACAAGTAAATTGTTGTTGAGTCTCTACTAAGCTTCAAGTCTTCATTCCTTTATATAGAGGTATGAAAGAGACGTTGAGAGTTGACAACACATCAAAGAGTCATTGTAGAAGTTTGATCAGTCACCAATGATATGTTGCTTGATTTGGTTAATGTCATAGGAGGGAATAATTTTAAATCCATTTCTTGTTTGGAGAATTAACCAGCAGAGGCACAACTGTAGCAGAACTATGCGCATACATGAGTGGAGTAGTGGAGTAGTGGTTGTATAATTGTACTATTGTCCTTTCTCTGAGCTCCTTTAGTGGATAAGCATCCAATGCCTTCTAATTCCTCTGAAATAGTTGTTGTTCCAAGTTTCTATTCCTTTTGCAAATGTGTGTCTTCAATAAATATAACTAACTACAAATTCTTCACTTCAGAATCTGACGAACTTCAGACTCTGAGTGACTTCAGATTCTGGTGGTCAGCTTCTGATGGTCTTCAAACTCTGATTGTCTTCAGACTCAGACTTGCAACATAAGCTTCCTTTGTAAATTCCTTTGCTCTCATTTGTTCTTTCAGAACTAATACCTTGCTTAAAGACTTATAAATTTTAGTCTATGGTCCTGCACAATTGAACAAATATTAACATATCCAATTGAACTTTTAATATCTTGTTATCATCAAAACTTAACGTGGCAATGTTAAACACATTTTGTTCCAACACAACTTACGTGTTTTCATATTCATTAATTAATGTGGCAACACATTGAATGCATGTGTAAAATAACTCTACCAATATTAATTGAGATTTAATTACACGCACTTATAATTTTGTGTACATCGTAACAAAATTAATATTATTTTTAAAGTTGTTGTTTTCTCGTGGCAACTTATCCTAGATAGGATTCCGACGAGGCTCAATATTATCAGGCGTGGTGTGCCTCTGCCAACTAGGGGGTTAGGTTATGTTTTTTGTGATTCGCCTTCACAGTCCTGTGTGCACTTGTTCCACTCGCGTCCTTTTATCCTTTCAGTGTGGTATCATGTTTCAAGGTGGTTGGGTTGAAAGTTTGTGACCCCCTTGGCCTAGCCTAGAAGTTCCATGCCTTTACAGGCCTAGGTGGGGGAAAGAGAGTAAAGTTAGATCCGCTTCTTGTTTGCATGATGTTATTTGGACCATCTGGACATCCTAGATGACCTTATTTTTCTTGGTGACTTACATTTAGAGGAGCATGTGGCGGATAGAGTGAAACTCTTAACTTGAAAGTGGCTCCAGTTAAATGCTATGTTAGTTCCTGCTCCTACTACGAATGGTAGGTACAACCCATCATGTGCTAGAATTGGAAGGGTTTTGTGGTGGTGGGACAAGGGTTCCTTGCCTCCCCCTTGCCTTCCCAACCTCTTGGGGTTTTCTTTTCTTTTTGTTTATTGTAGGTGTTTGTTTGGTGTGTTGGTGTAGCCTTCCATTTGTTTTTCTTGGTGTTATTTTTGTGGTGTCCTTGGGGTGCCTACCTATACGTATTTTGGGCACGGGATTAGCCATTTGGGTGTTTTCTTTTGGAGCGTTTTCTTGTGTATCTTGTACAAAAATTGACACATGCATCATCAAAGGTGTATGGCCACGTGAACTAATGAATATGAAAATACAATGTACAATTATTCAACACATGTATCATCAATGATGTATTGTCATGTGAATTAATGAATAAGATAAACACATGAGTTGTCATATTTATTAATTGACGTGACAACAAATTAATAAATAAATATATATTCACTTTCAAAATACTAGTTAAACTTATGTAAAAAAATTATTTTTTTTGGTAAAAAAAAAAAGAAATAGTTTACAAAATCGTTTTTAACAATTTTTTTACAAAATCAAATCAAATCTCAATGATTTTCACAAAAAATAAATCAAAAAGCAATGCCACATAGTTGATCACAAAATACTTCACACAAACTTAATTAAAACGCGTTTTTTTTAAAACACAACACAACAAAACCATCTTTCCCCTTTTCTTCATCCCTTATTCCCGATCAGATCACCACCATCATCTTCCCCAATTTCTAGGGTTTCCCTTTTTTCTTCACACAGAAATTCTCAATTTTCAATTTCAATTTTTCAATTCTCAATTTCTCATACACACACATATGCTATAGCAAAAAAAAAAAAACGATGTATAGCAATTTCAAGGAACAAGCAATAGAGTACGTGAAACAAGCCGTACACGAAGACAATGCCGGAAACTATTCAAAAGCGTTTCCTTTATACATGAACGCTTTAGAGTATTTCAAAACCCATTTAAAGTACGAAAAAAACCCTAAAATCAGAGAAGCTATTACGCAGAAATTCACCGAGTATTTACGTCGTGCTGAGGAGATCAGGGCTGTGCTTGATGATGGTGGGCCAGGGCCAGCTTCTAATGGCGATGCGGCCGTTGCTACAAGGCCGAAGAGTAAGGGGAAGGATGGTGGTGGGGAGGGTGGTGGAGGTGGTGAAGGGGAGGATCCGGAACAGGCAAAGCTTAGAGCGGGTTTGAATTCCGCGATTATTAGGGAAAAGCCGAATGTTAAGTGGAATGATGTTGCTGGGTTGGAAAGTGCTAAACAGGCTTTGCAGGAAGCTGTTATTTTGCCTGTCAAGTTTCCTCAGTTTTTTACTGGTGGGTTGGTTAAAATTATTGTCTTTATCGTGTTTGGATAAACGGTTTAATTAACTATTGAGCGTGTATATACTATAACTGCTTATGTTTAAGTAACTATTTTCAAATGAGCTATAAGTTGTTTTTATATGCTATCCTAGAGAGCTTATGAAAATAAGCTGAAAACAATTTATGGGCATGTTTAAGACTTTAAGTTGTTTCTATAAGCTCTTAGAAATAGTCTCGTAAGTGCTTATGCTGATAGATAAACTCAAATAAGTCAATCTATATCAACCCTTGTTCTATGGAGCACAAACATTAGACACGACTCTGACTCTGTGTATTAATTTAAGAAACGACACTAGTAATAATTTAAGAAAATGATTTACCGATGTTAATGTGCAAGGAGGGCTTCATGAACCCAACTTAGAGTCCCACATAAGGAATAACGAACCTAGTCATGAACCTCGTGTGAGGGTTTATATAGGATTGGGCAATCCTCCCCTTTCAACCATGGTTTTGAGGGGGAGTTAGTTCAATCCGTATCGAAATGGAAGTGATTGAATGTAATTACAAGTGTCTATATTATGATTGTGTTAGTGTGTCTGACACCAAACACACCTTCAATTAATTGAAGTGTCAGTGCTATATAAGTTTTGTTGTCTTCTCAATGTTAGGCTATTAGTTTATATTCTTGTCACTAAATTTACATAACTGAAAATAATTATGCATAAAGAACTAGAAGGATTGTGTTTATGTGTCTTTTTTGGGGGAGGGGATAAGATTGGATATCGATACCAAGGATTGATCATATTGATTTTGGTATGCAAGGATGAGCTTTTTACAGTTGAAAGTTGGCAAGTTTGTTAATTTGGTTATTGTTTTCGTTTATTTTACTATGCAAAATTGCAAATCTTAAGGGTCTATTTGATTTTCATTTTGACTCTAATTTTATTTTATAGTTTCAAGCTTAATTACAAAAATGTCGATGTTTTTCACTTTGTTTCACGTTTTCAATGTTTTGTGTGGAGAACTCTACAAGGCTTTACAAAACTTTGAAACCATGAAGTGGCTGTTCTCTGGACAAAACATTGAATTGAATACATGAAATAGAGCGAAAGCAAGATTATATTGGGAGCTGAAAACTTTAATGATATATTGACAGGATAAGATGTACATTTATCGAATGTGTTTATCTGGAACTTCATTTAATGTTTACTATGCTTCCTGCGGCCTCTTTCAGGTAAAAGACGACCATGGAGAGCATTTTTGTTGTATGGACCTCCTGGAACTGGAAAATCATATTTAGCTAAGGCAGTTGCAACTGAGGCTGATTCAACATTTTTCAGGTAAAATTGTTCTATTGTTTACATGGACAGTTTAAATTTTGCAGAGTTAAAGAAATTTCCACATTAGGAACTTGCCTGATTACAAGGATTATCCTTGGAATGAAATCATATTCTCAAGTTGAACAATATATTTTCTCAATTTATGCATTGCTTGCTCTCTTAAAGGCATTAAAATTTGAACTGCAGGTAAGCAATTTCTTAGGACTTTGCCTAGCCATTTGGTATTTAAGTAGAATTCTATTTCAACCGCAACTGCACCAAATGCCAAAAACCTAAATGAAATACAAAGTCCTAACAGCAAGTCTTATGGAAATTACTTTATTATTGCTGAATAATTGCAACATTATTATAATTGATTTCCTTTACCCTATATCATTTTTTTACCTATATATTGATAATATAAAGATGAAAAGGGTTAAAATGGACATGATTTATCTTGGTTAAAAAAATGTAAAATTTTGAAGAATTATGATGTATGTTGCTCTGGGTCATTAATAAATGCTGATTGTGTAGCATTTAGAAAATGATATGTTCATCATTATTTACTTCATTAAAATCCATACTTCAATTTTCCATGCTTTATTCGTCAAAAAAATGCTTCTTTCTGTATTGTTATGAATTAGGCACATAAGTGGAAATATTCCTAAAAGCATTTTTAACTTTTGAATTCTTCACCAGTATTTCTTCATCAGATCTTGTTTCAAAGTGGATGGGTGAAAGTGAAAAACTGGTTTCAAACCTTTTTCAAATGGCTCGAGAAAGTGCCCCCTCCATCATATTTGTTGATGAAATAGATTCCCTATGTGGCCAGCGTGGAGAAGGCAATGAGAGTGAAGCTTCAAGACGAATCAAAACAGAACTTCTGGTGCAGATGCAGGTAATAGCTTTATGTTGTGGAGATGTCAATAAACATTGTAATCAGTTTAGTTGGTTATAATTGAATCGCATCATGCACAGCTTAGTCTCAGTTATATAGTGTAATATGTGGATCCTTTATTTATTGAATATTTCCAAATCATTTCTGCAAAAAAATTATCCAAATCACACAAAAAAAAAAAAAAAATTATTTTCATGTATGCTTTAATACAATCCCATTTAAGTGCATGCTTGTATTTGTGGTTCATTTTTCAATTTTTAAATGTAGTTTTCCTTGGTTTTTATTTCTCCGTCTAATACAATTGCTTTTCAATTTCAAGAACTTGGAGGTGTCGGATAATTTCTTGATGCCTGTTAATTCGTAATTAATGCTTCAATTTTTTATGTTGGAGTAGAAAATGTTGGGTATCCAAGTGCGAGATGTGAAACAGAGAAGTTCCACATCGGCTAATAACAAACTATATGAAGAATACACAATGCAAGTGGTTAGACCCATCCCATTAACCCAACTTCTTAAAGTTTTGGGAACAAATGTGGTCAAGGTCTCTTGATGCTACCCTAAAAAAATGCCTACAAAAACAAACTAAGCCTTCGTTTTAAACGATATTTTTCGATGAATTTTTCTTGTCTTAGCAGGAGAGGCCGGGCCATAGTAGTGGAATTGGGCAATGAGATTGAGCTGTTTCATGCTGGCCTTGCTTCTTATTAGTATATTGGGCTCATGTTTGAGAGTGCAAATCTGCAACGATTGAACCATCATAGTTCCATGCTTTCCTTTGTTCAGCATATTATGGTCTGTTGTTGGTTTCAAAACAATTCTAAGCCGTAGTCGCTATCGCTAATATTTACATCATTGGTAGATTTGAATTCCTCTCTTACAATGTATTTTGGGTCTTGTCTGATTGCTTTGATAAACTTATTTCTTCCTAGCATTGCTGTAGGTTCCAACATTTTTTGTTTATGTTCTCCTTTTTGTATTTCTCTTTATTTAATGTAGTTTATCCACTCATATTGTAGGGTGTAGGAAACAATGACCAGAAAGTTCTTGTTCTTGCAGCAACAAATACACCTTATGCTTTAGACCAGGTAAGACAAAAATAATTCTGCTTATATCATCCCATAGAGTCAATAGGAAGCTATTTTCATTGATCAATTTGTATTTGCAGGCAATAAGGCGTCGTTTTGATAAGCGTATTTATATTCCACTACCAGATTTGAAGGCCCGCCAACACATGTTCAAGGCAAGGGCAATTTCAATGATTACTCAGTCCTGAATTTTATTGTTATATATAAACCTAGCAAATGGTTTTAACGTGTCGTTTTATTTTTTGGCTTGATAAATTGAGCAGGTGCATCTTGGAGATACTCCTCATAATTTAACTGAAAAGGATTATGAATACTTGGCTAGCAGGACAGAGGGGTTTTCTGGTTCAGATATATCTGTTTGCGTAAGTTTTAATTTCTAATATAAAAACCTGTTTCAATTGCCTTTTACTTGGATGAATTTCTTTTAAAAACTTCTTAATCTTCTTCAGGTGAAGGATGTTCTATTTGAACCTGTCCGCAAAACCCAAGATGCTATGTTCTTCTTTAAGAGTCCTGAGGGTATGTGGATCCCATGTGGACCAAAGCAACAGGGCGCAGTTCAAACTACAATGACGGATCTTGCTACAAAAGGACTTGCTTCAAAGGTATTCAAGATACTATAGATTTTGATGGCTGTTGGTTGTAGTTTTTTGAAATTGGAGAAATAGGGTTGTGATGTTTTTCGACGAGGTTTTTATACATATCTTTAATTGACACGAGGGAATATTTACCACCTTAAAACTTATGCAGATCCTTCCACCCCCCATTACAAGAACAGATTTTGAAAAGGTTCTTGCTAGACAAAGGCCTACAGTAAGCAAAAGTGACCTTGAAGTTCATGAGAGATTCACAAAGGAGTTTGGAGAAGAAGGTTAAGGCAGTTCGAAATATTTCATTTGAAAATGATTCACACCGGTTTTAGATGTGTTATAATTTGTAACTTGTCTAGTTATTGAATCAAGTGAAATGCATCCTTTTTATGTTATTTTCGGGGATGTGAAGTTCCCGATTGTGCGGAGGTTGATTTATTATGATGGATACTCTCATTTTGTTTCTCCTAAATTGTGTATATTGGAATCTGAAATGATTAGAAAACTAACTTGTGTCATGGTGGTTGCTTATGTTGGTATATGCTAGTGAGGGTGCACCGATTTTGCTGTAGTAATAGGTTTGTGTTTTTCAGTTTTCAAGATGATGTTTCATCTTGTAAAAAAAAAAGATGGATGATTCACGATATATTCAGTAGATATGCTGCACTGAACTATGATATAAGACAAACTGAATTCATTAAAGATGCTGGTTAGGATATTCATCAAATCACAATCTGTTTGTGACTAAACAATATACTGAATGTGATGATAGAATACTTTGTTATTCAACTGCTAAGTTCCTTTTGAAATGCATGTAATAAATAATCTCAAGCAAAGAATTGGGGTTTCTGTATCAGCCAATATCTGAGAGCAAGAATCAGTCTTTGTATGTTATAATGACACAAAATGTTGCACGACTTCCATCACCAGTTGTGTTTATTTGAGTCACGGAGTCAATATTTTCAAAAGAATTAAATGTATCAATATGAGGGTTAATCTCTATTATATACATTTGCGCTATTTTTTTTTAAAAGTACACGTGGCATCTTCACATTGTTCATATCATTTAATGCTTTCAATCATCCAATCAAATTTAATTTTGACTCATTTATTTTTTTATTAGCCAATCAAGATGAACCATGACTCATTTAGTTTTTATCAACCAATCAAAATTGATCATGCCATTATTTTTTCCCCTATATATATAGACAATTAGTTTTTCATTATTTTCATTTGTCTCTTCCCCCATAATTTTTTTTTTAAATAACAATTATTTTATTTGTTTTAAAAGCA
>Ga0315915_1004730_pt1 | contig 17091 bp, 8 predicted proteins | sample MpolbnodulesMG_FD_207738 | JGI IMG/M metagenome (GOLD analysis project Ga0315915, IMG submission 207738) | Medicago polymorpha root nodule microbial communities from Los Angeles, California, United States - branched nodules | ecosystem: Host-associated > Plants > Roots > Nodule | place: USA...
TTTATGGGTTCTCTTACTTATAAGGCGTTCAACCTTTACTTTTCTATCCGATGTGGGACATATAACTCACACTTGCACACAACACTCCCCCTCAAGTGTGAGTTCATCTATTCATCATGCTCCCCCTTCAAGGGGAAGTTCTTACTTGCTTGTATCGCCGTTGTTGGATTCTCCGCATACGGACCGGCTGCCTCGATCGCACCCTTCGTCGAACCGGGGCTATGATACCACTGTTGGGTCATGAGGGGAGCCTGGGGACTGTCCACATCAAGACTTGAACAACCATACTAGTGAGAGAGATGTCATACTCTTACCCAAAACCTTAAGGCAATGGGTTTATGGCTCCTCTTACTTATAAGGCGTTCAACCTTTACTTTTCTATCCGATGTGGGACATATAACTCACACTTGCACATAACAACTTGAAGCGAAACTCCAGAAGGATTAGAAGAGGAAGAACACGAAGCTTGTGATGGTGGTCGTAAAGTTAGGGTTCTAGTGGAGGTTGACAGTTGCCGCCTCTTCGAGGTTGTTTCCATTGTTAGTGGCTGAGACCAACCAGTGTCGTTTTTAATCTTTATTAGGGTTAATAGGTCTTTACCCCCTATAATATAGGTCATTTCCGATTTTCCCCCCTGTAAAATATTTTTTTTGATTTACCCCCCTTAAAAAAAAATTTGTTTTGATTTACCTTCCTAATAGGCTAAACAAAAACCAATTTTATTTTTTTTTTCAAGAATTTTTCGTTTTTGTTTGGCCTATTAGGGGGGTAAATCAAAACAAAAAATATTTTACGGGGGGTAAATCAAAAAAAATATTTTATAGGGGGGAAAACCAAAAATGACCTATATTACAGGGGGGTAAAGACCTGTTAACCCAATATTTTATCAACCTGTCACAATAGTGTAAAATTTGCTAGTCTTATTTGGTCATTGAAATTGTAGGACTCTATCAATTTAGTCTCTCACATTATCGATATTCCAAAATAATCCCTGAAATTGCATAGTTGGTCAATGAAAATGTAGGACAGTATCAATTACCATTATGGATATTCCAAAATGTTTTCTGGAATTACAAAACTTTAATCAAATTTTCCCACCCTTGGTATTTTTAAGGACTAGAACGACATTCGGTTGGTAATATCAAGGATGAATTTGAATCAAAGTGAATAATATCAGAGATATATTTGATAACAAATCCAGACAACTGAACGAACTTGGATAGCATTTTACAATTTCAGTGATCATTTTGGCATATTGATGAAGACTAGGTTGACGAAGTCCTATAATTTCAAAGACCAACTTGACTACTTGAGTATTTACTACTTAATTAGAGCATTAGTTTTTGAAGTTTCAATAAAATAAAATAAAAAAGATATTTATTTTATGAAAGAAAGAAAAGGCCATGGTCAGAGGTAGCAAAAGATTCAAATACAAAAAGGGTACATTAAAAAAATCAAGAAACCTTTGAAGTAAAAATTATTAGTTGATGAAGCTAAAAAAAATAAATTCACATTCTGTATAACTTGCTTAAGTAACTGTACTTGTACAAGGTAATTTCAGCCTCAATAATTTCCATTATACATGTAAATGTTATATGCTTGATAATCTTCCCAGAAAAAAATTCCATATACTGAACAGTCACAATTTCATACCTTGATTGGGTTAGTCCGTATAATATCTTTTTCTTTTTTGTTTGTATTAAAAGGACTAAAACAAGAGTATATTGCTTGGGCTAAAACAAAAAAAGGACTTTGATGAATTAAAAAAAACTAATAAAATCACGGACTAAATCGAAAGATGAGTATATTACAAGGTCCAAAAACATATTTAAGCCTATAATTTATTACCTTCACAAATCCTTGCCGCACCATATTGTGATCAGTAACAATCAAGGACTTCAGTGTGGTCATTTTTCTTGTAACATGAGCATGTCAACTAACCTGTATCATCAATATTTACATTAGTCTATTTAGAAATTTGAAGTCACAGCAGCTGAAAAAAATCATATGTTACCTTTTTCATGGCTGTGTAAGGGCAGAATAAGACAACCAACTCTATTTAGTTCATCATGAATCAAAATATGTGGCTGAATTGACCTAGAAATGGTCATCATGAACCAATGTTTTGAAATCCGGGCCAGAGTCGAACCGGTGAGACCTCCAGCCTCCAGGTGGATCAATCGATTCAACCATAGTTGAACCAGATGCCAAATAAATAATAAAAAATATAAAAGGTATTTTAGAAGTAAAAAAATAAAAATGTACAAAAGAATAAAAACCAATTGAACCAACCATGTTCCAATTGTAGTTCAACCACTTCAATCTGATTTAATCAGACCATAATACAAATGATGAGATCAAACCAACCGGTGAACTGGTCGGTTCACGATTCAGCTGGTTTAATCAGTTAGTTCGGTCCGTTCTTTGAAACATTGGCTGAAACGGTTGACAGACAAGCCAAAGACATCGTCGTATTTCCTTAATCCATTTGCAACTTCTAGTTAAGTATAAACATATACTAATCTTTATGTTTGTCACATTGTTTAAATTACATTTGTGCTATAAGCTAAACTAAGTGTTACAAGGATGAGAACCGGTTCTGAAACCAAGTCAGTTTCAAGTTAATTCCCTTCCCAACATAAGAAGAAAGGGGGAAAAAAGTAGATTGAAAAGGGCAGCAAACATAAGTTAAACTAAAAAAGCTCAAACTCTTCACAATCATCTATATCCTCTAAATCATTTGCATTCTCCTTCTGTGCAGCCATAGATGGAGCACTAGTTCCAAAATCTCGAAATTTGGGGAGCTCCGGTGGTGCCGCACACCGTATTAGAGCCCAGTTGAGGCCTTCAAAGAAGGGATGCTGTTTTATTTCTGCAGCACCTTTTATCGAACCTAATCGATTTTCAGGATCTTTTATCAACAATCCTCTGATCAAATCTCTTGCATGAAAACTGACTATAGGAGTACCTGGAAACTTAAGGCTCTCTGACACGACATTTGATAATGTATCATCATTTGATGGACCTTTGAAGGGAGTCTTTCCATATAAAAGCTCAAACAAAAATATACCGAAAGTCCACCAATCTACAGCGTTTCCATGTCCCTCACTTTTGATGATCTCCGGAGCAAGATATTCATATGTTCCAACAAAGGAGTTAGACCGTGCATTGGTAGGCTCAACTACAAGCTGTGGAAGTGGACCAACTTGAGCAGCTATGTCAGCCTTCATCTTTCGAGATTTTGCCCCGGGAGACAATAGAATAGGAGCAAAGCAGGAAACTTGCCAATCCGGTTGGAGACAGAAAGGGTGTATGCAACTAGCCCCTGAGCAAGGACTGGAGGTCTTCTTTGCGGCATCTGCATCGGGTGAAGATGATTTGACTAACATTGCATTGACAGAACATCTGAGTGACAGGTCAAAATCTGTCAGCATAATATGTCCATCTTCGCGTACTAGAATATTTTCTGGCTTTAGATCTCGATATACAACTCCCATCATGTGCAAATACTCGAGGGCAAGAAGAACTTCAGCAACATAAAACCTGGAAATCCAATGACATTACTTTAGTCAGGAAAATGACTGGAAAGTTATCGACTTGCATTAGTTTGTCATCCAGGGAAGCCATTTATCGTAAAATACAACATTTATGGGTAAATTTCCAATTTGGTCCTTGAAGTTGTAAGATTGTATCAACTTAGTCCTCCACATTATCAATATTCCAAAATGATCTCTAAAATTGCAAAAAGTTATTCAGGTTTGTCCCTCTGTTAATGTTTGTAAGGACTGTAATGACATCAAGTTCATAATGTCGAATGTGAATTGAAACTACGGGAATAATGTCGGGGATATAAGTATTAACAGATCCAAACAGAGGGATAAACTTGATTAACGTTTTCTAATTTTGTAGATCATTTTGGTATACTGATAATGTGGAGAACTAGGCCAATACAGTCCTTCAATTCTATGGACCAATTTGGGTATTTACTCCTGCATTTATACTTGAATAAGAACTCTACAACGTGTAACGATAATGCATAAGATGTTTATTTGTAGATCATTTATACTAATCAGCATCCTGCTGAGTTGCAGGCACATAAAGACTATTATTTTGGCCACATTAATCAATACAATTTTGAAATTTTCTATGTGATTTATTTCTCTTGGGGATTCCCATGACCTTCCATCCCTTTCCAAGCAAGATTAAGTTTCAAAACAGCAAATAGATATCTTTAAGTAATGAACAAGACTAGAAAATACCATAAACCCTACCTAGCTGCTTGCTCCGAAAAGCTCTTGTACGTTTGCTTCTGTCGCAGCACATGCAGATCACCGCCTGGACAATACTCCATAACCAAGCAAGAGAGCTTAGTCGTAGTAATATGGGAATATAGTGTAGGAAGAAATGGATGATCCAACATTTGAAGGATCTCTCTTTCAGTTTGAACTCTAAATGTTTTCTTCCTGCTAGCCAAAAATTCATTGTCCATAACTTTCAGTGCAAAAAGGCAACTAGTACCAATTAGTTCTGCAAGATAAACGGTTCCAATGTCTCCACTACCAAGCTTCCTTATCAGCCTAAAGTGCCTCAAATTTAAGTTACCATGCTGCTGTTGAATCCCACGAATAGCTTCCCATCTCGAGTGTTTTGACATGTGCGGTCGTTGGCCACTGCGACTCGAACCACTAAGATTGCTCTCTTCACTGATACTTGTGCTACTAGTACTATACTCACCCATGCTACTTTTTGAGCTCTGAGAGAACTCACCCTTTTCCTTTGATCTTGATTTTTCGTCAACTTTTGTAACAAGAAACTTAGTTTTCTTACTGAAGTTCAAACTAAAACCAGGTTTACTTGAATCCCTACTAACATTAATTGAGTTAACCTCAATGCTATGATTTGAACTGCACGGAGATGGTTTATCATCATTTTCTTTAATATCATGCTTAAGATCAGAATTTCCATTCTCCTTGTTGAAACTACTAGTAGCACAGCTTGAGGCAGAACATTGATCTTTCTTTACCTTTTTCTTAAGGAAGTTCATGTTATTGAATATTGGTTTTGCCAAACATGTACTAAGGCTTGAGTTTTTGCCCACTCCACTATCATTGCTAGAACTAGGTGGACAAGATGCACAATGAAATTTTTTCTCCCGGTCCTTATCCGGCATTGAAGAACTCAAACAAGATTTACTTGACGTAGCAGGATTCATTCTGACCTCTAGCACTTCCTCGGTTTGTAGCGTTTGCTTGCCAGCTTCAATCTCAGGTGGAAGAGGAACGATCTGATCTTGGGACACAAACCTAGTTGTCATTTCTTTTAAGCTTGTTGCGTTGACCACAGCAATAGAATGATTAGCACTTGAACTCGATATTGCTGCTTCCGGAAATTTACCGGAAGGTGTAGATATCTCTGGCACTAGGGAGATTTCGACCAACTTCTTTACCGTGCCAACCTCTGATACTCTTGATGAGCTGCATTGCTTTGATACTCTCTTCAAAGCAGCCATTTCTGATGCCTGAGAGATGCACAATCCTCTAAGTGCCTGCTTCAAACTAACAGGCTCCGCGATGCCAATTCCCGAAGCCTGAAATGGACAAACTTTAATTGGCCTTTTGAGAGAACTCTGTTGCGACCGCGATGTACTATGACCTCTAGATGAACTTTTAATCTCAATAGCCTTGAAAAGACGATCAATATCATCTTCAATGGAATACCTTTTTCCTGATTTGTAGGAACAACTACTCTGAGGTTTTTCATCTGTTTCGAACTCAGGAAATATCTCTTCCCTGTATTCCACTATCTCACATGTATTGCTAGATGCATTCATACTTGATAGATGTATTCGATGATTCGGTAAAATAACTAGCAACAACTTAGCTTTATCTTCTCAATTATAAAGATGACTCACATAGAGAATTGCAAGCAAATCAAAATCCTCAATAGAGTATCCTCTGGATTGAGCAGAATTGAATGACTGACATGAATCATCCAAACCTGAAATTTTAGTAATAATATTTCAGATTTAGTTAAGATAAGAATTTCAGTACAAGTGAAGAGCTCAGATAGTTATAATTTAATGCAGTAGAATCTATATAGTCTATATGAATTCATCTTGAATATTATTCAGTAAACATTTGAAACATACTTTATATAGCTTCAAGTGAATTAATTTAAATCCAGATTGAATAAGTAGGAATTTTTTTTAAAAAGATTAAATACTTTTAGATAATAATTATAGTCACCATGGATCATAATTAATAGCAAGCTTAAAACTTAATCCATCACTAAATAAAGGGTAGCTATAAAACACAAAAAAATACTTCTAGCTTTACAATTAACTTGGAATTGGAAATATATCATCAAAAAATAAAAGAATTAATCCAGCAAACACCTCAAAAACAAGAATAAATAAATAAAAAAAGCTACAAAACAAGTTAATTAATTATTAATGAGGAAAAAAAAGGGGTTGAAGAAAAACATTACCTGAAACAAAATCCAAAGGCAGTGTAAGGGAAAACTGAAAGAGGCAAAAATAGAAAATATGAAAATGGAAAATAATAAGCTTAGAGGGGAAGGTTGAAATATTCTAGGGTTAGAAGTTAGAAGTTTGAGTGTAAAAGACAGAGAGATGGAGGGATAGTGAATGAGGAAAGAGAAAAACATAAAAGGTGTGAAATGAAAATCACAAGAAGCATGAGAGAGAGAGAGAGAGAGAGAGAGAGAGAGAGAGGCACAGTCAAAGTACAAGTAAAATAGTGTAACTGTAGTTGCTACAAGCACATTACACTACACACAACATTACTCTTGTTTTTCATTATTGTGTTGTGTAACTAAACTGTTACACCAACATTAACGTAACACATGACATGATGTTGTGTTCCAGAGGCACACAAACACGACAGACACAGACATAAAGAGAGGCACCTAAGTCTAAGTGTATCTATGTCAACTACTCTCCTCTCCTTGTCCTAAACAAGGTTAAATATGCTTTTATCCCACTAAATATAATAATTTTTCGTTTTCGTTTCTCAAAAACTTTTTCCATTTAATTTTTATAAAATTTTCAATCACTACATTTAATCCTTATTTTTAAGTCAATTTTTATTTTTTTAATGAAAATGTGTAGAATATTATAAACATCACTCAAAAAAATATTTTTTTTTTTAACAAAACATAAATTAAATATGAATAAACCACCAAAAATATAAAAATTCATGTTTTGTTGAAAAATTCTATTTTTTTTTTGGAGAGATTCTTATTATATTATAAATTTATTCAAAAATATGAATTCTACGTATAAGTTTACTTTAAAGAAGAGACCAAAAGTGGAGATGAAAAACTTTTAGAGGACTAAAAGTTCAAGAAATTTTTTAATGGGACCAAAACAAAAAGTTGACATATTTACAGGGAGCAAAAACATATTTAACCCTTCTAAATATAAGAGAATAATTTTTTTTAGATTTATTGAATTATTAATGTATTTGGACTATAATATAAATTAAATACATTATTTATTTAATAATTTTTTTTTAAAAAAGAATCTTCTCTTGTATTTAGGATTGGAGGGGGCAGTGGTGGATCTTGAGTTATTTTGTTTGGGGTGCCAAAAATGCATGTACTATATATTAAACCGTTTCGATCAGCAACCATGAGTAATTAACATGTCAAGTGACATTTCGCTGAAAGAATGGTCTTCGTTCCCCTGTAATCGAAGGAAACTTGTTGTATGTTTATTCCTATTGTTATATATGTAGCAAACTTAAGGGATGTCATGGCTCCCATGAGTCCTCAAGGAGATCCGACCATGGCAAGGGTTATAAACTTAAAAGTGGTATGATATTTCTTTTGGAATGAAATATATATAGAGAAGAGGTAGCTCAAAAGTCAATGTATAAGTATATGGTTAATGATTCAGTCCATACACATCAACTTTTTATTTACATTTTTTTGCTTATATTTTATTCGAAAAGGAGTACCGAATTTCTATGGACTTGGATCCTCTCATTTTCTATTCTCTCATTTACTCTTCTAACTACTCCTTTTGAACTCTCTTAAAAGAGAAATTCAACTTTTTTAGTTTCATTAAATAAATTTTGATCTAATTTTTAATATAAATGACATACATCATCAATTGAATGAATCTAAAAATTGAACTTTTTTTATAACAAAGACCGGAGTAGTATTTATCTCTCTCTTAATCTTACTCTCTTCATTAAAAATAAAAATATAATCAAGAGAGAGGAAAGCAAAAAATCTAATTTGTATTTGAGTCTTGCTAACAAGTGCTCATGGGCATTGATTAAGGAATCCATAAATATAAATTATGCCTTAAAAATGTAAGGTGTTACTTTAGATCAAGTAATAATTACACTACTTTTTAAATAAAAAGTTATTTGTTTTGGTTAACCAATGTCCCTAATGCATTAGTTAGCATTCTCCTTCGTATTTTTATACCATTGTTAATTTAATAATATTTTATTTTAATCAAATTAACATTTGATGCATTTTTATACTATGTTCCAAAAATTGTCACATTTTATGCTAAAAAGACAAAAAAATTGTTACATTTTAATTGATCAATATCATTTCTCTATGTAACCAGAGTGTCTATTATTTTATTTTTAAAATTCTAATATATTTCAAATTATTGGAGAAATGTCTCATCATTGTTAGATTTTGAATAATTTTTAAGTATAGATTTACCATAGATAGAGTATACTTAAAAGTTTAAAGTCAACTCAAATAGAAAAATGTGGACCCCTTTATGAATGGAGAAATGTTTCTCAAACACATAAAGGACACCCAACATCATATAATGTACGGTTGGAAAACCCTTTTTAGTTTCTTTTGATATTATTTTCTCATACGTTGGTTTCCATATTTTGCTTTTTCGGTTAGTGTCTGTGTACCGTGTCAACGAACTTATCTTCCAATAACAAAACTCTTTTGGATGAGGCTTAATAAAATAATGAGATATGTCAAAGTATTAAGCGTGAGTCTCTCTATGTAATGCATAAAATAAGTATTTTTGTGGTCTCAGTGTCTTGCAGTGTCTTGCCCTTGTGCAAGTCTTGGAGTAGAAAGATCATTGTGCGATTTCCAGCAAAATTGTCTTTTAGGTAGGATGAAAAATTTCAATTGTTACATACTAAAGCCAAAATGTAGGTTAATTCTAACCGAAAATGTAGAAGTTTGTGGACGTAATCTAAGGTTTCACTAGAGATCTTAAAACCCTAATTAGCGGTTTGCGTTCTCTACTATAAATGTGTAACACATTTACGGATCTCGATTGTTTGTTCTCATATCGTTGAGATAACTTACAATTGATTTACTCATTTTATAATCTAAACATATCGGTCCCAAATCAATATTCAAAATTGATTATCACATGTAACTATATGATTTTACTGCAAGGAATGAAACCCTAACTACTACAGGTTGACAAAATAAATACGTTTGTGGATATACAAAGTTGTTGTGAGTTTGATAGGTGAAAATTAATGTGGCTTTTAAAAATCCTACACGATAATGGCATTTGATTTTCCCTTTCCCATTTTCCTTTGGTGTAGTGTTTAATAATAATGTGGTCCTCGTGTTCCATTGTACTTCATCTTTGATGTGCAAAATGACCTTGTCGGCTTGGATTTGATGTGAAGAAGAATTATTGTACAATTTTAGGGGAAATCAATAATCTATCTTGTATTCTTTCAAAAATAATCTATCTTGTATTGCATTTGTTTGTTCAGTTGTCTTTGCTAGTTACCTAAAGATTTTGATCTTTATGGTCCTTATTCTATTCATAGTTACATATTTAAGAGAATTGTTAAATATGTTTTTAATTTTTATAAAATACTTTTTTTTCCTTTCCAAATTTAGTTCCTACAACTTTTTTCTATGTTTGATTATTTTCTGCAACTTTTTTTTCACCAAAATTATCAAATGAGGGACTAAATATAGATGAAATTTGTTGTAGAGATTAACTTGATACTAGAAAATATTTTATAAAGACTACAACCATATTTAACAAAATAGATGGTATACGTTGTTTGTAAACTAGGGACAATTGTATTAGTTTTATTTTAGTTAATCATCTTTGTATCTCTTTTTTAAGAAGAGTAATGATATTTGTATAATTATTTTGTGACACTTTTTAGGACAACCTTGTTGTTCTTTCATCTTATTGGTCAATATATTTATGACACTCGTTCTTATAATTTTAGACTAACTCAAACTTACAAAATTGGGTAATAAGGCGAGGATTACCTTCACCTATAAACTCTTATTATGTTTTATTTCATCAAATGTGAGACTCTTAACACACTCCGCTCACGTATAAGATTGAACATCTAGAGCATGAACTAAGTGGTCCAATCATAATGACTTGATAACAGGAGACCCGTCAAATTTCATATAGACTACCATCTTAAAATTTAGGTTGAACCTAAAAATTCAACATTATAAAATCGCTTGTAAGATGATGACATTTTTCACATATGAACAAAATAAGAAACAATCATTCACATTAGTGATTCTACACTCTGCATCAAAATTTCAATGGATGTCCATCCCAAATATGGTGATCACATTCAATGGAATTAATATCATAATAATGGACTTGTTTCATGCACTAAATTATGGAAGCTTTCACGTGGATTACCATTGACAACGGAACTACCAAATTCATGAACCCCACTAAGAAAGTGTTGCAATTTAATTAAACCCTTTGAAAGTTTATTAATGAAAAGGGCATAGGACATGTGATATAAAGGTTCAAACACACGAGAAATAAGTAAAATTTGTAACCTTGGTTGGCACTTGTTGAATTTTGAAAGCTTTGAACTTAATGTCATGATGCCAAAACAATGAAAGGCAATGCTTTTACTTGTGTTAGTAATAATGATGCATTGCTGGTAAATAAGACCAAAGACACAAACCAAACCGAAGGATACAAAGAACCTTTCTCTTTTCCTTCTTTGTGTAGTTTTTTTTCTTTCAAAAAGGACAAATAATAGAATACAAGGAAAGGCTAGGCTAGCTATTGAGAAGTGGCCATCTTTCTTGGACACATAACATATTGTGATGATGGCTACAAGATGAATGAGAGATACGGATAATATTTTCTAGAAAATAAATTATGTTTGGAGTCTTATAAATTCATCATCATTAACCAAGAGAGTCGCGTCTAATTGAATTTGTTAGTATACCATTATGTGATAAATTAAAGTTCGAATTTTGTCTGAAAAAAATCTCTAGTGACAGGGTCTCGGATAAATTATCTTAAAGAAAGAAAATCTATGAAAAGAAAAAAAATCATAATAATTTAAATTTAGTTTATAATGAAAAAATTATTTAACTTTAGATTTTAATTACGATTAACTATGTTTTTAATTCCAACAAAATTATAAACTTTTAAGTTTAGTTCCTAAAAAAAATTATTCACTTTCGGTCCTTATTTGCATTTTACAAAGACTATTTTGAAGGACTAAATATATCCCTTTTTTAAAAAAGTTTTTAAAGTAGGGACTATTCTTACAACCATTAAAATTTTATAGAGATTAAACTTAAACACTTGTGATTTTGTATAGACTAAAAGCATATTTAACCTTAGATTTTATATTTAAATGAATGGATTTTTTGTTTTAGTCAATGTTGAATATTTTTAAGCTTTTATTGATCTAAATTATAATTAGATTGCCAATTTCTGTTCTTTACTTTTTTACGTAAAATCATCACTGTTTTAGCCCTGCTTAGCACATATTTTAGGCTAAATAATTATAATTCATTTTATGGTTCTTGAAGTCACATGCCAACCTTCGTCAAAAAAACAAGCCACATGCTAACCAGTGTCCAGTAGTGAAGCTAGAAATAATATTCAAAGGTAGTCGATTTATATACTGTTTAAGAATTTTAAGAAATTCATTTGGTCGTGTGCAAATCCAACTAAAATCCAACCAATTTTAGAGGATTCTCCCCTCCCCGAAGAGTCCAAACGGATTCTTGTGCACACTTATTTCTTAAGTTGAGTAGAAAGTTTAAGAAATTCATTTGGTCGTGTGCAAACCATAACTAACCGACATTTCATTGAACAAGTGGAATGGAACTCTTCGTGGATGGGAGAATCCACTAAAATTGATTTCAATTATATACTACCATTCTTAAACGACTCAATATGCATGCAATTCTTAATGTGGAACTCCAAAATAGTAATTATCTCATGTTACTCAACTCTATTAATGGCCTAAAATTTATTGCATCAATAAATGTGATGTGACCCTTCAAACAAACAAAAAAACTGTGATGTCAAACAATACTTGGTGGACAAGCAAACTTTGAGATAACATTTCAGATATTTGGTTTCCCAAACCAAATACGACTATACAATGTTTCAGTCAGAAAAATTATGTCTCTATCTTGAGAAGGGAATTAGGGAAGTAGAACAAGTCCTCTAATAACAAGAAAAATAGCATCCCAAATGTGTCGGAACTGCACTATCAAGTCAGTTGCATTCTCACTATCCACTACTATTTTTAGACGGTGTTGATCATTTCTCAAAAGCTGCTCCACCTGATACATTCAAAGATAAACACAATTAATCAAGGATACAATAATCTGGCAATAACATTACATAGCTGATGAGGAAGATGTGTTTCATATGTCACCCAAACTTTACATGAAAGGGAGGGGCATAACTACCATGAATTTCTTTAGTTGGAAAAAAAAAGAGTAAAGATGCAACTAGATAACATAAGAAATGTTAATAATATGTTAAAAGACAACTTTTGCATTAGATAGCACAAGAACTCCAATTTTTTTTCGAAAAAATTCAATTTTCAAATGGTAAATCTATTGCGTGTTTCCTTTGAGATAAGAGAGACACCTCCCTATATTTGCAACTTGAATGGCTATAAAGTACTTTAGAGCACCAAAGTAAAAAGAACTTAAAACCACTGATCACTTTGTCATCCACATATACGTAATAATCAAGCATCTCTCTAGTCTCCAAATTCCATATTAAATGATATGCAAAGCTAAAGAGGCCGATGGTCATGCTGTTATTAATTAAATAACTATAGCAGGGACTAAACTGGAGAGCCGGCAGACATGTTTACTAAAACTATTGTTTGAAATCAGGTGAATTACTAACAATAGCATAACAACTTGATCACAACAAAAAAGAAGTTTCCTTAGTAAACGATATGCCATAATGCCCTGCACTTGACAACTCTCAAGAAAGCAATTTAATTCAGAGTAGAAAGTAAATCATTAACCACGAATTTTCAGATGTTCAAATAAACATCATATCCATTAACCAATTTGTGTTCGAACTTACACCGGATAATCAAAGTTAATAACGTTCAAGAATGTTTATTGTATGTTTAGTGTATGGTTAATGAGTTGTGACAAGTTGTTACATTCATTTCAGTGACACTTAATTTATTTTTAGAAACATTTTATAACTACCTTAATTTGAAAAGAAAAATAACCATCCCCTATAAAACCCTCTAACTTGTGTATTCAGAAAAAATCAATTTCAATTTTCATATGGTAAATCCATTGCATGTTTCCTTTGAGAAAAGTGAGACACCTTGTTTTACAACTGGAGACGCCGCTGACGATGATTTTCCTTCTCGTCCTGAAAGAGAAACCAATGATGATGTTATATAAATACATGACAATTAAATAGAAAGGATGCATTGATTGTGTCTAGTCCAGATACCATACCTTCAGGATTAATTGGTTTGTATACAAAAGTCAAACAACAACCAACATCTTCTTTGGTCAAGGTATAATCAGATGTACCAGCTGACACTAACAGAAAGTCTCTACATAGATTTATCATAATCAATCAAAGACAGAAGAGCTTAGTTAAGAAAAAAAAAAGTGGACATGAAAAGAAAGCAAATTTAGGTAAAAATAAGGTGTTGTGTATCCCTAAAGCATCAAATTAAAATTAATGCAACAATTCACTTTCAAATTTGTGGAAGCACAAATCAAAGAATGAATGCAATAATTCACTTTCAAATTTGTGGAAGCACAAATCAAAGACAAGAACATGATGAAGAGAATACTGACCCAGTATCCTTGTTCTTACGTAACCATTCAAACTTGCTAGGTCCCTCCCATCCACCAAAATAATCGGCAACTCCTTTAATGGTGATTCCTTCAACAACATCTCCAACTATTCGGACATTCCGGACTGAAGGGTGAGCTGCCATATGAATAAAAAAAGTAAACTATTAAGAATTAGAGATGGTTATAATTATACATAGTGTAAAAAGGGAAGTTATTCACCGATGATATAATTAATCCCTTATTTACCAATTATAACATTTCAATCACACGTAATTCATTTAGAAACATTTTATAACTTCCTTAATTTGAAAAGAAAAAAAATAACCATCCCCTCTGAAACCCTCTAAACATACTCTAAGTGGCTTGGTTCTTCTCCCTAACTTTTAAGGCAGGGTGTCAAAATGTTCGGGTACATATTAGAGAGACACACTCAAACACGTTATAAAAAGAAAGAAAGAAATAAGAGAGGAGAGGTTGCAAACAAATAAAAGAAAAAGAGAGTGAGGAATTGAAACGTGAAGGAAAGAGATGCAATGGTAGATTTAGGATCTAGATAGAATTTTGTATGAGTATAAATAAGAGGCAACTTTTAGCTTGTTTGCATCAAATCATAATTATTAAACATATCAAACCATATTCATAGTAGAAAGTTTTTATTTATTTGTCACTTCTTTCTTTATATAAAACCCTATAACTTCAACAAAGTGCTCTGCTATAAGCATTAAAGAGTTCATTAGCTTATACAGCCACTATTGCAAGCCGTAAATGATAAGCAAAGCATACTGAGGCCGATGGTCATGCTATTATTAATTAAATAACTATAGCAGGGACTAAACTGGAGAGCTGCTGGCAGACATGTTTACGAAAGCTCTTGTTCGAAAACAGGTCCATTACTAACCATAGCATAACAGCTTGATCACAACAAAAAATAAGTTTTCTGAGTAAACAATATGCCATAATGTCCTGCACTTGACTCCTTTAAAGAAAGCAATTTAATTTAGAGTAGAAAGTAATTCATTAACCACAAATTTTCATAAGTTCAAATATACATTAAATCTATCAACCATCCAAATTGTGTTCAAATATACACGATTTTCAATTGTTCAAATATACATTATATCCATTAACCAAATTGTGTTCGAACTTACACCTGATAATCGTAGTTAACAACGTTCAAGAATGTTTATTATATGTTCAGTGGATGGTTAATGAGTTATTACAAGTTGTTGTATTCATTAATCATCTACGGAACGAAATAAATCACATTTGAACTGCGTTAATCTCTGGTTAGTGAATTTTTTACGCACCCTTTCTCTCTTTCTCTCCATTTTTGTAAACCTATTTTTTTACTGTTCTAAACATCTCAAACACAACCATGACCTAACTAAATAGGGAGACTATTCTTTCTTTTTTTGTACATGCAAAAAGGGTATAATGGTAATACAAGAATGATTATGTAATCAAAGCAATCACCTCGCAATTCAGGTGTTGTCTCAACGTATACTACCTCACCCGACCTTCTGAACACATCACTCACAACACATTCACGATGTATAATTGTTGGTATCTTATTTACAATTTGCAGGTGTGAGGGAGAACTTCGATTAATCATTCAACACAAGAATGTATTGATAGTGAGGGAGAACATCGATTAATCATTCAACACAAGAATGTATTGATATCATGTAAAATATTAATTACTAAGCGATCATCTACTAAACTGCAGAAGCTGATCAAACTTCTCCCTATAGTGCATAACAGTTAATAGTATTGAATTTCTTTTTAAAGTTGGATAGTTTATTGAATTCCTTTTTCTTTGTATCTTTTGGAAGCTTCTAGATTCTCACATCATAAATTTCTAGCATAAATGTTATTATTGTAAATTCCAATATTTTTACAAAACAATAGAGAAATAAAACATACTTTTATTCAAATTTTGCCACATATGACATGACTCATAAAGATATTACCAGGGCGAATGCGCTCCAAGCCCATGCAAATTCTTTTTTCACCCACAACGCCATCATCGCGTACTGGAGTACACTAGAATGAGATGAATTTTCCAATAACTTCTTTGGTAGCGCGATACTCCAGAAGTCCAGAAACCCCCAGTATTGGAGAACCAAAATCATCTTCATGCTGCAAATTCAGAAGATATTTTAGAGCATAAGTTCTCTGTCTGAAGGACAATTTTCATAGGTAGGAATGTTGTTTTTTATATGTTTCAATTACGCCAACATGAAGTAATGAAGAAAACAAAAAAGTCTCCCTAATGTATTAATACGCTTTCACTCAATTATAAAAATTTCAATTATTTGCCATGAATAACAGTCACCTGACCAAAATAAAAAAGGCATCAAAGGCAGTATACAAATAAACATATCCAGCACACAGTGCCAAATCCATGTTTGCCGTATTAAATTTGGCATAGTGGAACGCACGGTCCACCTAGGCAGCACACTACAACATCCGCCACAGGTATGGAAATTTATAATTAATTTCATACATTTCAAAGTGTTCCACCTTGCTTCATTATGACTGCCATTGTGTTTTTCCTATCACATTACAAGAACTAAAACATGTCTAAGCGAATATGCTCAAACCACAACAACATGGTACACTGAAAATCTAAATGATCTTATCTTTCCACGGAAGTCTAGAATGTATCAAGAAGTGAAAATCAAAACCCACTTGGGTTGGCCTGGTGGTATTGGATTGGGACCTGGGAGTGTGCTCCTCCTCAAGGTCTCAGGTTCGATTCTCCCTGGTGCAAATTTGAATGGGCTAATTTAGCTTCTTAAAAAAAAAATGAAAATCAAAACTGGAAACAAATAAAAATTTAATTTACCCACCAATCAACAGACACATATTAGAGATATAAGCCAAGCTACCTTAATATTGTTGAATATCTGATTAGTGTAATCTAAGCTAGTGTCATTAGTGTTAAGCTAACATTAGTGAGCTAAGTACAGCTAGCAAATCTATGTAAGCCAGTTGTCCTATATATACCTATAT
>Ga0315915_1004733_pt1 | contig 17084 bp, 10 predicted proteins | sample MpolbnodulesMG_FD_207738 | JGI IMG/M metagenome (GOLD analysis project Ga0315915, IMG submission 207738) | Medicago polymorpha root nodule microbial communities from Los Angeles, California, United States - branched nodules | ecosystem: Host-associated > Plants > Roots > Nodule | place: USA...
AAATAAACTGTTTTAAAATAAGTTGTTTTGAATAAGCTGTTTTTTAAAATAAGTTATTTTTAAAATAGATATGGTTAATGGTTCGGTTCAGTTCGGTTTGGATAATTGTGGTTACTAACGGTTCAGTTCGGTTAGTGAATTGTTATCAAAATAATGGTTCGGTTCGAGAATTGGTTAAATGGTTCAGTTAATTTTGATATGGTTCGGTTCGGTTAACTGGTTCGAATTGGGTTTTGGTTATTTTTGCCCACCCCTACTTCTGAGGCATAGTAGAAGGGACACTATACATTTGAACTTCTTCTAATGACCGCATGGTAGAGGTGACTCACTGGTCTTACAAACATGCACATGCACATAATTGAGCACTTTTCAGTAAACATTTTTCATGTGAGAGCTTATAGATACAATATGTTTTTACAATTTAAGTGAAAGTGTCCCATAAACATTTTTCATTATAAGTTGGTTTTAGCCAATTTGTGGATGCTCTAAAAAGTTCTTTTCAGTATTCCTTGAATTCACTTGGACAAACTCTGCTACAAACACACTATAAAGAATCCCTTTGTAACATTTCTGCTTTTTCCGTTTTCACAATTTTCCTCTTCTATTTTCTCTAATAGTCTCTTATTTTCGAGTTGAGATCCTCTCCATTTCCTACAATAAATGGCAATGTCCATTACTATAGTTTTGATGTAAATACATGATATAAATGCACGTATTTCTAGAATATATGACATTAATTGGACATTTATACACCAAATACTTCAAACAATTTGACACAGTGAATGATATAGTTTCAATGCTGTAATTTCTCAGAGTACATAAATGAACTGGTAAAAGCTGATAAAGAAGGGGGAAAGGTCCTTTGTGCCGGCACATTCTTGAACCCTGGGTCGTGGGATGCTGCACTTCTTGCCGCCGGGACTACACTGTCTTCGATGAAGCATTTGCTTGACGGACATGGAAAAGTTGCTTATGCTTTGGTTAGGCCTCCTGGTCACCATGCTCAGCCTTCTCAGGCTGATGGGTACTGTTTCCTTAACAACGCCGGTCTAGCAGTACAGTTAGCTTTAGATTCTGGATGTAAGAAAGTTGCAGTTATAGATATTGATGTTCATTATGGAAATGGAACAGCAGAGGGATTTTATTCATCTAATAAAGTTCTTACCGTTTCTCTTCATATGAACCATGGATCATGGGGGCCATCTCATCCGCAGAGTGGTTCTATTGATGAGCTAGGTGATGGAGAAGGTTATGGTTATAACTTGAACATACCTTTGCCAAATGGAACTGGGGACAATGGATATGTATATGCCTTCAATGAGTTGGTTGTTCCATCAATCCATAAATTTGAGCCTGATATGATTGTCTTGGTTGTAGGACAAGACTCGAGTGCAGTAAGTTATTCTATTTATATTTTTTTATTTATTTTGCTGTTTCTCATTTATAGTTTGATCGAAATTAGCATTTTATTGACAAGTTTTTGTAGACTTGATTTCGTGCTCGTGTTGAAATCAAAACCTGCTAAGATACTTACATATGACTTTTATGGGTTGGACTTAGGACCTGTTTGGATTAACTTATTTAAGTTTATCTACTGACATAAGCACTTGTGAGATTGTTTGAAAGAGCTTATGGAAACAGCTTATTGCATTTCCATGAGATGTTTTCAGCTTATTTCCGCATACTCTCCAGGATACTTTATGAAAACAGTTTATATGAAAACAATTTAACTTTGTTTTATCTATAGTTATAGAAAGAGAAATAAAACAACTTACACATAAGACCTTGTATGATAAGCGTTTATAACATGAACACTTAACTAAATTGTTTATCCAGACAAAGCTTAATACAAACCATGATATGCAAACCTAAACAAATGCAATGAAACCAAATGTAGTGAGGGAAAACAAGATTGAGTTTAATAATCCCGTGTGTAAAACGAAGCCGTATTCACTTATATTAAACTCTCCATATGTTTCAGTTTGATCCCAATGGAAGGCAATGCTTAACAATGGAAGGCTATAGAGAAATTGGGCGTATAGTTCACGGTCTTGCGACGAGGCACAGCGATGGACGACTTCTTATTGTGCAGGAAGGTGGATATCATGTAACATATTCAGCATATTGTTTACATGCAACACTTGAAGGGGTTCTCAACCTACCATTGCCTCTCCTACAAGATCATGTTGCCTATTATCCGGAGGACGACACATTTTCTGTCAAAGTTATAGAAGCCATTAAAAATTATGTAATAGATAAAATGCCTTTGTGGAGAACAGATTAACTTTTGTGATGTATACTCTCTCCAAAACCTTATGTCATGTTTGAAACTTTAATTGCACTCATCTCTCTTCAATTCTACTTTAAAGTCATACATAAACCCATTTATTTTTACATATCAGAAATGTGTGTGTAATTAATGGGAGATTGATGTCTTCAACAAAAAATAGAGAGAAAAATGTGTCATTAACAAATATTAAGAGTGAAGAACATATGCTTCATTTAAAGATATATCAGGAGAGTTGAGTGCAATTTCTCCTAGGAAGGGGACCCTCGTATGTGCAAGCAGAACGCAAGGGTGGATCCAAATTGTGTGCAGTCACAACTTTATGACCGCACACAGACAACCATATCTGAACCGTCTAATTTTTCATTGAAGACTCTAGATTTTATGCTCGGTTTTTAGATTTTAAAATAATAATCAAAATCTGCATTAAAATATAGATCGTCCGATCCAAATGTGACGTACTGCGTGCAGACACACAGATACAAACCTTGCAAGGATATGCTAAGATAAAGGAAAATAATGAAGAAAAAAAAATCACCATCAAGTATGTCATTTATAAGATTGTTTTTAGTTTCTGTTATTGCAATGTCTATGTGTGTATTATGACTTATAATTATTACTATTAGTCGGGTATATAAAAATGTTCCACATGCAAACTAAAGGCATGGCACACTGCAACCAGTGGAGGCTTAAATCAAATAGCACTAATTATTGAATATATACCTTTGAATTGATACAGTTTGACCTTACTAATGTGCCAGTCCCCATTTGTTACTTGGAGGGACCATGGAAAAAAGGTATAGCAAACATTGTCGGCTGGTATGGATGGGAATTGTGAGTATACTTGTCATGCTTTGATATGGCATCAATCAATGTACTTTGGCATTGCATGTTACACTGTTAAAGACGGTCTCAAAACAGACAGAGACATTTCATGTATGTGACTAGCTAATAATTTAATATACGGAGTATATGCTGCAAAGTAAACATTGTATTTTTAAGTGGATTATTACCATGCAATAAAGTTACTTTGGATGTCGAACTCTTAACATGCTTTAGGAATTTGAATTTTTAAGTGTAGAGAATATATATTATAATTCAAAACTCCAACCTCCAATTTAATTACAATATAAATATCCTGCCCTTAGGCACAAAAACTTATCTTTTATCTTCCATTTTATTCTGGCTTAATTTTTTTTTTTTTATTTTATGAATGGCTTAATTTATACATAAACATAAATAACTGATTTTATACTAATTAAACGAGATATAGATAGAATAAAGATGTTTTAGAGAGTTGCAGAAAAGTTTTGATGGACAGAATCTATATCTAATATTTGTCTACTTTTGTGAGGTGCCAATCATTTTTTTGCTATAATTTGCATGACTGGCTACTATTTAGTGTATGGCCCTACCTGTATTTTTTCTTCATCCAATTGGAGTATCATTTTTTTGTCTCTCTTACTATGCCTTGTAAAAATAAATTTATTTTTGAAGCTAAATCCTCTAACAAGTGGGAGCTACTGAGTGTGATTCATTCTTAGGTGATGAGTATTTGTCATGCTGATTTTGTCGGTCATTGTTAAAATTGATAGAATCATAGAATGCATGGTGTACTCAAATGAACGTTATGTTAAAATCAATTTTGAAGGTTTAATGCCTGTGAATTTCTAGACATTATTACTTGACAAAAAATTAAAATCAATTGTCTTTTGCAAGGGAAATTTTGTGGTTTCTGTCAATTTTGTGGTTGTGTGGTCTATATGATTACAAGGGAAATTTTGTTTTTGGTTACTCTATGACTTTTGATATAAGTATTTTCTTTTGCAACGTCTAAGATGTGATGTTCCAAACTGAGGGTGAACATTAGCTCTAACTCCAAACCTATAAAAAGGAAGATACCCAACTTAAGAGTAAATTGCACAATGGTATAAAATGTTAAAGACGGTTTAAACACCTTTAGTATTTATATAGTCAATACCTACAAATATCTCAAATGATTAGAGTGTCTATACATATTTATACACTCAACAATCTAAAAATTTAAGCAATGTGGGACTCTATATACAAACCACACAATTTCAATAAATGTAAATCAAAGAGACATAAAAACCTATCCGCATTATTTTATTTTGAAGAAACCGTCAAACAAACATCGATATAATCAAAGGTATGAGCTTATTCCATGTTTCTTATGATACATAAACTCTTCACAGATATAACATTAATATTTCTCTACAAAACGGAGCTCGAGCTTACGATCTCACTTGAAAAATCTAATAACTAACCATATATATTTTAGAATCTTTAATCGAGTATAGCTTTCATAGTTCAACAGAGATATCTCAAAGTTTGGTTAGGATTGTATTTTTCTCTTTATTTATTTTTTTCGTTCAAACTTCTTGGTAGAATTTTCTTAAAGACAGTTAATGTATTGATCCATCATACACTGATCCTCCTGTTTAAGATGTGATATTGTATTACTCACATTATTGATAACGAATTGAGATAAATTTACTTTCATGGAAGAAAAAACATTTTAATCAACCAAACAATTAGCTCAAATGGTTAATAAGCTGCCAAAAAAATATATTTAAAAGAATTTGAGTTCGATTTTTGGATGGAACTCTTGTCAACTTTACTTCCCTCTCAACCAAACTATATATTATCAGTGGGGATGGAAATAGACCATACCTGCCTACGGCCTAGCCTATGACAGGTCAGGTCAAGCCAGATTTTTTCTTAAATAGAGAAGGCCTACGCTTTTTTACAAGCCTATTTAACTTAAAAAATATTGTGATGCAATCATATTTTAAAGAGTAATGATAAGTGAACACAAATACGACACCATATTTTTTAAAAGGTATTTGAACACCGACATCAGCGAAGATTTTCTTAAAATTGAGCTCCCACCACCATCAAAGCCTATAATCTAGATTTAGACTTGAGATTGAGACCGACCATTTTTGTTTCTTTTTTGGTTTTGTACGCAAAAAAGAAGTCAACATTCAACAACAACTAACACAGTACAACCTTATTCAAAAAAAAAAAAAACTACCACAGTACAACCATAATGGGGTTCTGGTTTATTTTGCATGCAATTAATGGTTTAATCTTACAACATTCTTATGGATGAATAAATTTAAGAGAAGAGGAAGTTTAACAACAATAAAAAATAATCTATTTATAAAAAATTGTACTAAAATGATTGATACTTCAACTTTCAATTTGATATTAATTATATTTTTTTTATTTAATTGGACATTATATTTAATACTACATGATCCACTTTCAATTTAACATCTTTTAATTTTAATTTATGATGTTGATAAATACATCAATAGTTTAATGAAATTATTTATTTTACAAGCACTATTCTCTCTGTATGTGATTTATATATTTCCTAATTTGCATAAAATGAAATGATTAAATATGGCGATAATTGCGGTCATGATGAAGTAATATTTATTAAACTAAAGTGTTTGTACTTTAATTAATAATTATAAAACAGTATTTTGTTTTCATTTTTTCTTTAACAAAGACATTAAACAATATACTACTATTCTATAGAAAATAATCAAATATGATATATTACATGTTATATATAAACAATAATTTTTTAAAAGGATACGGAAAGAGACTAATCTTCCACAAATATAATGAATCAATGTTTAAATTCCAACTAAAAAATACGTGTTTACATTTACTCTTCAACGATGTTTTGAATATGAGTACCTTCATATGAAAATCTTAAAAAATAAAAACAATTTTTTGGTTTTTTATAGATTTCCTTTGAGATAATCATATTTAAATGAACGAGTCTCTAAATATGGACATTGTGCATGTCAGCCAAAATTCGAACATGAACTTGTGACTGTATGTATAAGAGTCTAGTCCTTCCACTAGATACAAACGGTTGACTATATAATTATTTTTTTTTAATAAGACTATATAATATTTTTAAAACCAAACTATAATTAAGCTTTTTTTTTTATCAGAAATGAAATATTATCATGCACTAAAGAGCTGGAAACAAATGCATCCAGTATCAATGACAAGCAAAAACTGAAGAATAGGGTAAACATTATCAACAATTTGCAAAGAAAATAGGGCAGTATGCCCAAGGGGAGTTTAATATCTTTTACGTTCCATTATTTACAGTGGTCATTAATTCATGGAATGGGAGCAATACAATGTTTCTGATACTACGCCTCAAAAGCACTACAAATGCCTCCTAGGACCACATTGTTTTTTTTATAGAAAATATCCTAAAGGAAAACAAAATGGACCCACTTAATTTCTATGTGGAGGAATATCATCCACTTGGTAATCTCAACCAATGCGACAAAATTATTGTTAACACTTCCTTTTCCTATCTTTCATTCATACTCCATGTATTTTTAAACATAAATTATATAACCCGTTGGATCATGCTTTAGATGTTTAGTCTCCTATACGAGCAAGAATGTTAAAGAGACTTAAGTAAATTAGTTTTACACTAATGTTCAATAATCGAGAATATAATTAGTTTTCGTTTGATACATAAAAACTATTTTACATCGTCAATGTGCATATTTACTGTACTCTTTCTTAAATGCAAAATATCCCTCAACTAATTAATGAACTTTGAGAATCATTGTTGCAAAGAAACAAATATGAGAATAATAAAATATAAAAAATAAAGCAAAAGCAAAGGTTTCTTCAGCGACAGTCATGGTAGACTAAACTGAAAAAAGAAAGAAAAAAAATTGCAAAAGTTGAAGGTACTCCACAATCACATTCTCTTGTTCTCTTTTTCCAACTTCAGCAACTTCATTTCTCACTCTTCCATTCAACATTTCCTCAATAAAGCAAAATATTCTCTTGTTTATAACTACTTTAGGTAACAATAAACTACCTAGGCTAGCACACATTTTTGCACTCATCTTGAACTTCTTTCTTGAATGTCTCAAGGTCATAGAAATTAGACATTGATATTTGTCACAGACAAGGTTTTGATTTTACTAGGAGGAAACTTCCTTGTTGATGTTTGGTTATTTTGTTTTAGGCCAATCATGGGAGTTATGTTGATAGAACAAATTTCCATATTGATGTTTTTTTGTTCAATCATTACTATATGTTATGGTGCTACAAATCCTAATGATCTCAAAGTTTTGAATGATTTTAGAAAAGGGTTGGAAAATCCAGAGCTCTTGAAATGGCCAGAAAAAGGAAACAATGATCCTTGTGGTTCTCCTTCATGGCCTTATGTATTCTGTTCTGATGATAGAGTCACTCAGATTCAAGCTAAGAATCTTGGTCTTAGAGGAACATTGCCACAAAACTTTAACCAACTCTCAGAACTCTACAATTTAGGTCTTCAACGAAACAATCTTACGGGAATGTTGCCTAGTTTTCGTGGTTTATCAAAATTGGAATTCGCTTTCTTGGATTACAATTCATTCGATGCTATCCCTTTTGATTTCTTTGATGGATTAACAAGCCTTAGGGTTTTGTCTTTGGAAGAAAATCAACTCAATGTTAGTACTAATGGATGGTTATTTCCTTTGGATTTGGAAAAATCGGCTCAGTTAACTAATCTTTCCTTGGTTCATTGTAATTTGGTTGGTTCATTGCCTGATTTTCTAGGCACATTGCCATCTCTCACAAATCTTAGGCTTTCAAACAACAAATTTTCCGGTACAATTCCAGCTACTTTTGCTCAATCTTCAATTCAGGTTTTGTGGTTGAATAATCAAGAAGGAGATGGTGGTTTTACAGGCTCTATTGATGTTATTGCTTCAATGGTTTTCTTAACACAGATTTGGCTACATGGAAACAAGTTTTCAGGTACAATTCCAAACAATATTGGAAATCTTACTTCTTTGAAGGAACTCAATCTCAATAGCAATCAATTTGTTGGGTTGATTCCACAATCCTTAGCTGAAATGAATCTTGATTTACTTGTTTTGAACAATAACATGCTAATGGGTCCAATACCAAAGTTTAAAGCTGCAAACTTTACTTATGATGATAATCTCTTTTGTCAAACTGAGCCAGGACTTGAATGTTCACCAGAAGTTACTGCACTGCTTGATTTTTTGAACAATCTGAATTATCCGCCGTTTCTAATTTCTGATTGGTCAGGTAATAAACCATGCACAAGTAGTACAGGACCATGGTTTGGATTAAGCTGCAATTCAAACTCTGTATCTATAATTAATCTACCAAAGCATAAGCTTAATGGTAGTTTAAGTCCTTCACTTGCTAAGTTGGACTCACTTCTTGAAATTAGGCTTGCTGGAAATAATATAACCGGCGCAGTTCCTAGTGATTTTACTAAATTGAAATCATTGAAGTTGTTGGATTTAAGTGACAATAATCTTGAATCTCCGTTACCGGATTTTCATGATGGTGTGAAGGTTATTACTGCTGGTAACCCATTTCTTAATAATCAAACTGGAGGTAGTGTTAGTCCTACTATCAGTGGCCCAGGTTCCGCAAAAAACCCTTCACATTCTCCATCTTCACTTAATCAGCTAGTTCCAAGCTCAAATCACAAAAGTTTCAAGACAGTAGCAACAGTGGCTGGAGTTGCAGTGTTTGCAGTTGTAGCTTTTGTGGTTGCTTATCTCTTTTTATGTTTCTTTAAGAACAAGAAAACCTCATTGGACGTGCCGAGTTCCATTGTGGTTCACCCTCGAGATCCGTCTGATTCAAACAATGTATTTAAAATTGCTGTTTCAGGCAATAACACTAGAAGCTTATCAGGAAAAACTGGGACAAGTTCTCTGAGTAGCTTAAGTGGTGAAACTCAAAACTTTTACTTTATTGAGTCTGGTAACCATGTTATATCGGTGCAAGTGCTACGCAAGGTTACAAACAATTTTGCATCGGAAAATGAGCTAGGCCGCGGTGGATTTGGAACTGTTTACAAGGGAGAATTAGAAGATGGAACCAATATAGCAGTGAAGAGAATGGAGAATGGAACTATTGGAAGTAAGGCATTGGATGAGTTTCAATCTGAAATAGATGTTCTTTCTAAGGTTCGTCACCGACATTTGGTATCTCTTTTGGGGTATTCCATTGAAGGAAATGAGAGACTTTTAGTTTATGAGTATATGCCACTTGGGGCTCTAAGTCAGCATCTTTTTCATTGGAAAAAGTTCGACTTAACGCCTTTGTCTTGGTCACAAAGGCTTGTAATAGCACTAGATGTTGCCAGAGGAATGGAATATCTTCACGGTCTTGCTCGCGAGACCTTTATTCATAGAGATCTCAAGTCCTCTAATATTCTACTAGGTGATGATTTTCGTGCAAAAGTTTCGGATTTTGGTCTTGTAAAACTTGCCCCAAATGGTGAAAAATCAGTGGTGACCAAACTTGCTGGAACATTTGGTTATCTTGCCCCTGAATATGCAGGTATGGTCTTGCTTTAATCTTCTCTTCTTTCTCGGTCCTAACTATGAAATATTTGTAGAAATTGAGCATTGACAGCATATAAATATATTTAATTGTGGTTTCACTATACTCTTTTGAATATCAGCTTGTAGTTTCTTTTGTTTTTTGTTCACTTACAATGTTGTTAAAATAAAAACTTCTAGGTAGAGTGTAAAATGTCTCATTTCTATGGAAAGAACAAAACCTTAACAAGAAAAAGGATAACTAATTGTATGTTCAGTTAAGAACATTGCATCCTAGTGATCATCATAATTATAGATGGGTGGCGTCTGAGCATACCATGTTTGTCTAAATGTTTTACAGTGATGGGGAAAATCACCACAAAAGTTGATGTGTTCAGCTACGGAGTGGTGTTAATGGAACTTCTAACCGGACTAACAGCACTTGATGAGAGCCGGTCAGAGGAAATCCGATACTTGGCCGAATGGTTTTGGCGAATTAAATCTAACAAAGAAAAGCTTATGGCTGCCCTTGATTCAGCTTTGGAACCAAACGACGAAACACGTGAAAGTATAACTATAGTAGCAGAACTTGCTGGACACTGCACTGCTAGGGAAGCATACCATAGGCCAGATATGAGTCATGCTGTCAATGTACTATCAGCACTAGTGGAGAAATGGCGACCGGTTGACAATGAATTCGATTGCTATTCTGCTGTTGACGATACTCGACAACTTCCTCAATTGTTGAAAATTTGGAAGGATGCAGAATGCAGTGAGTTTAGCTATAGTGCTGCTAGTCTTGAAGACAGTAAAGGAAGTATTGCAGTGAGGCCTACTGGATTTGCCGACTCTTTCACTTCTGCTGATGCTAGATGATTAGAGTTGATTTCAGTGGATTTTTGTGGTTCTCGTTTCTGTGTGTTCTTTTGTTGACATTGACTTGGATTCACCATGTCTGTTTTTTATTTCTTCTTTTCTTTCTACAGTTAAAAGGCATGAGTTATTTGCTTTTAGTCTTTGTATTGCTTTTGACACTGAAATACTGCAGAGTACTATACGAAGATGTAGATAAATGTAGTTTTGGATTTTGGCCTACACTAAAAAACAATCTCTATTTTATAGTTTTGAATCTGCGTTACAAGGCAAGTTATATGTATTTCTTGTGATATTCATGTTGTACGAAGTTGATTATTGTATTAACATGTGATACTGAAAGAATTTGTCAAGCCTATATATTACCTGAACTATTTTCTTCCAACATAAACATGTAAATAAAATCTGCTGGATTCCCATGTATTGTACGACACGGCATATCTATGTCTCATGAGGTCTCAGTTTGAATAGGATTAGGAGCAGATTTGCTACTGTGTTTTGAAGTAGGCCATCATTATGAGGATAATTTGTCATGTGTGCTGAATTTGTATGGAGTTCTTTGGCAAGTGATTGCTATAGCTGCTTGGCAAGTTATAGAGAAGGTGTGGCTGTGATGACACCAAAATTGATGCAAGCATTGGACAGCTACATATAGAGATAGGACTAATATATGTAGACTCATATGATGTTATTGATTTTTCTAGGACTAATATATTCATTAGGGTTCATTCCATTGAAATTAAAGGGTGCAGCTCAACCTACATTTTGAAGTATTCCATGTGCTAAACCATTCTTCTGAATGTGATTATGTGAACCCATTGTAGAACCACAACTTTCTTTATTTGTATTAGTTTAACGAATGTTGCAATTTAAGATTTTAGTTCAATAAATGGTTAAAACCATTTTTTTATAGAGATGACAACCACAAACCACAGTATAACAAAACAATATTCAAATTGTGGTTGATAGAGATAGAGATGACTAGAATATTCAACAATATCTCAAATGGAATTAACTTTAGTAGAAGAATCTATAATCAATCTACGGGTAAGTGTTGTTGGCCAATCAAAACATCAACCAAGGCCACATGACTCAAAATTGACTTTCAATGAAATCATCAAAATAAATTCAGTGACTGAGGAACTGGGTAGCTCTATTGCACTGACAATAGAATAGAAGAAACTAGTATAACAATTAACATACTAATATTTATTACTTAGAACAAACAAATCTCATATACTGTCGTTTAGTAGTGACTAATCTCCGCCGATAATCTATAGGGACACAAGGTGAATTTTTCCCTTCCAATCAATTTTTTGTTCATACGCATGAGTCGGAAATTGAACCTCTGACGACATACTTCAAGAGTTCAAATCTCTTCCCACTTAGACCAATTTTCTTTTTGATACGATATGCACACTGCACAGAGTGACAAAAGATTAACAATAACACAATATTATAACATCACCCTCTTCAAAAGAAAGAAAAAAAATCATAACATTACCCTCTCAATTCTTTTATCTCATTCTCTCCTCCTTATATATCACTCCCTCCCCACCAAAAATAAGTTACCACTTCATGAAGAATGATCTTTACTACATGCACTGCTGCCCCAACACAACATGCTCAACCACCTTCAAATTTCCCTCTTACAAATCAAAAACATCACTCCAATTTTTCTCCCCCTAAAAACCCCAACAAAAACCAAACCTTCCCTCTAAAACACAAATCCACCTCAAATTCCACCATATCATGGACATCCTCAATTTCTCACCACTGCAAAAACAACAACTTCCTCAAAGCAGCTTCCGAATTCATCCAAATGCTCGAAGCCGAAGTCGAACCCAATCACATCACTCTCATTACTCTCCTCTCTGCTTGTGCACACTCTCCCTCTAAAACCAGCATCACCTTTGGAACTACATTACACACACACGCTTTCAAACATGGCTTTGCCATGGATGATGTGATGGTGGGTACTGCATTGATTGACATGTATGCTAAATGTGGGAAATTGGATTATGCTAGGTTGGTTTTTGATCAAATGGGTGTCAGAAATTTGGTTTCTTGGAATACTATGATTGATGGATATATGAAAAATGGTGATGTTGAAGATGCACTTAAACTGTTTGATAAATTGCCTGTGAAGAATGCTGTTTCTTGGACTGTGGTTATTGGTGGGTTTGTTAAGAAAGAGTGTTATGAAGAAGCTCTTGAGTGTTTTAGAGAAATGCAGCTGGCTGGTGTTGTGCCGGATTATGTGACTGTTATTGCGATTATTTCCGCGTGTGCTAATTTGGGTGCACTGGGTCTTGGTTTGTGGGTGCATAGACTTGTGATGAAGAAAGAGTTTAGGGATAATGTTAGAGTTTTGAATTCTTTGATAGATATGTATGCGCGATGTGGGTGTATAGAGCTTGCTCGTCAAGTGTTTAATGCAATGAGTCAGCGAAGTTTGGTGTCGTGGAATTCGATCGTTGTTGGTTTTGCGGTTAATGGGCTTGCTGCCGAGGCTTTGAGTTTCTTTCATTCAATGAAGAAGGAAGGGTTAGAGCCGAATGGAGTTAGTTACACGGGTGCACTCACAGCGTGCAGTCATGCTGGGTTGATTGACGAAGGACTGAAAATCTTTGCTGACATTAAGAGAGATCGTAGAAATTCGCCGAGGATTGAGCATTATGGTTGCTTAGTGGATCTCTATAGTAGAGCGGGGAGGTTGAAGGAGGCTTGGGATGTGATAAAAAAAATGCCTATGAAGCCTAATGAAGTGGTGCTCGGGTCATTGCTTGCAGCTTGTAGGACTCAAGGGGATGTTGAATTGGCTGAAAAAGTGATGAAGTATCTTGTTGAATTGTACCCTGATGGAGATTCAAATTATGTGCTTTTTTCTAACATATATGCTGCTGTTGGAAAATGGGATGGTGCGAGCAAGGTTAGGAGGGAAATGAAAGAACGTGGCATACAAAAGAATCTAGCTTTTAGTTCCATTGAGATTGATTCCAGCATTCATAAATTTGTGTCTGGTGATAAATATCATGAAGAGAATGATTATATTTACTCAGCCTTGGAGCTTCTGTCTTTTGAGCTGCACTTATATGGCTATGTTCCTGATTTCTCTGGAAAAGAATCTTATGATGATGATTGAATTTTGTGACTGAGTTGCACAATTACATAACTCATTCACTAGACCTGAAATGTACCAATTAAAAATATTAAGACCTAAACTTTTCCTCATGTTTTGTAGCAAAAGGTATATAGTCAATTTTTATTGCATCTTATATGAATTATGTAGAAAAATCATACTGGTAAAAAAAAAACACAGTTTGCTTATCCATGTTACAAGCGACAATGTCTCTATCTAGATTTCTATTTATGTATACTGGCGTGTGTGTTTGATTGTTTGCTTGTCTCAAATTTTCATTTTTTCTCCCTCCGTTTTTCGATTTTTCTATTTTCTTTCCTCTCCCAATCCTTTTCTTCTATCTCAGTAGACTATGTTTATGACTGATTGCAACATGTTAATGATGTTCCTTGTCTAAACTCTAAGTGGTAAATGTATTATGTTTGAATACAATAACAAAAACCAAGTCTTATCCACTTAATGGAGTCAGCTACACGGATCAAATTACGTTATAGTGTTCTATCATAAACTATATTTTGATCTAACTCATTAATCTCTAGATCTTTATTACTATGTTGGAATTTACAATTTGTTAAATAAGAACTGAAGTAACAAAACTATATTCTTAAATAAATGATTCAATTGAAATTGAAAGAGAAAAATGTTACACCAACAGTTATCATCTCATTTACATGTAGCTATAGGGAAATTAAACCTCGGTTGGTTTTCTAGCACCCATGATGAGATAGGTCCCATATGCTAGAAAGATATAAAAGAATGAACTATGTATAGCCTTGTCTTGTTATGAGAAAACATCATGTATATTGAATTCAAATTGAGGATGCAACAACACTCAGCTCTGTCCCATAAAACCTCTCTGCAACTCTCTCAGCAACATCAACCCTCCCATGAGTTTTACAAGCTCCAAACAAGGCACCCACCAAAGCTTCATCAGGCCTAACATCCATTTTCAAAGACAACTTCTCTGCTTCTTCCACCAAACCAACCCTCCCCAACATATCCATCATACATGTATAATGTCTCACATCAGGTTTCACCCCAAACCTCACCTTCATCATCTCAAAAATCTCCCTCCCTTTCTCTACAAACCCACCATGACTACACGCAGTCAAAACAACCGTAAAACTCACACTATCCATCCTCTCTCCTACTTCCACCATTCTATTAAACATCTCAAAAACCTCTTCAAACCTCCCATGCATTCCATAACCCGCCATCATCGTCGACCAAGTAACCTCATTCCTTTCACACATTCCATCAAACACTTTACGCGCACACTCCAACTCCCCACATTTAGCATACATATTTATCAAAGCATTAGAATTTTTCAAATCTAACGAAAACCCATTAACCAAAACAGCTCCATGAACTTGTTTCCCAAGCCTTAACGCCGATAAACCAGCGCAAGATTTTAGCACAAGCGGCAAAGTATGACAATCAAAGGGTTTATAAGACAACCTCATTTCGCGAAATAGCGAAAGCGTTTCTTTAAATAAGTTGAGAGATAAATAGGCTCTAATGAGAGAGTTGTAGAGGAAAGTGGGTTTGCGATTTGTGAATGAAAAGAGAATATTTGCTTGGTGCAATTTGGAACATGAAGCATAGCAAGAAACAAGTTTGGTTCGAATGAAATCATTGTGTGAAATACCTAAACGAATGGTGCGTGCGTGGATTATTTTGAGGCTGTTTATGTTTTTTGAGGAATAACATTTGTTGAGAAGTGTTGCGTATAATGGTTTGAGTTCATGAGGTTTGGCCATGACGTTAATAGGTTGAAAGAAAGGAATTTATGTTATGATAGATAGTTGTTCAAATTTTGAAGGATTCTGTATTCTATTTTGATTGACAGTCCGGTTGTATCTATTAAGAGAGGGTTAATTCGGTCTGAAAAAATGATTTTTATGGGTTTCATTTTTTTTTTAAATCTCAACGAAAAATCTATAATTCTTTTATTAAGAAAAAATTGAGATGAACCCTTAATTTTTTATTCTTTTTGGATCTTTACTCGTTGATTCTCGACCATAGCATACGTTACAATTTTTCAATATTAATGATTAAGTATAATATAGAAAGGTACATCATAAGCTAGCCATTGTAGTGCTTATAAGTAGCCTTCTTCATAGATTGCCAATACGGTGCTTTATAGATTGTCTTGACTCTAGAGTAAAAAACAAATATATATTAAAATTGAAATCCCATCGTCCAAAGGAAAAGAAATGTCCCTCCTCTAAAATGAACAAGTCACCTTAAAATGTAAAATGAATAATCACAGTTGTCTTTTAGCAAATAAAAAAAGAATATTCACGTCAATTAATGAATACAAAAACACACACGAATTGTTATATTCATGAATTGACATGCATCATTTGATAATGTGTAAAATAATAACCCTTAATACTATTACGTTACACTTTATTCAAGAATCTAAATCCAACAAAGAAAATAAAATTTGGAAGGAATTAAAATGAAAAATGTTCATTGTGAATGTGGGATCAACTAGTGTGTTAACCCGTGCAATGCACGGGCGCTATGCTATTTTTTTTTAGTCTCTAAAATATATTATATGTTTTGCATAGTAAAAAAAAACAATGGTGTCCTTAAAAAAATGATGTTTCAAATATTTATTTACAGTTTATCCTTATATACAGTTTTACAGTTTATCCATAAGTAAACATTTTTTATAGTTTATCCTTATATACAGTTTATCCTTATATACAGTTTTATATACAGTTTATCCTTATATACAGATTTAGATGCCATAAGTAAACATTTTTTATAGTTTATCCTTATATACAGTTTTACATACGTAAAATTTAACGAAGACGATCAAAGTTGCCGATGAAAAGTTTGTACATTTGTTTTAACTAAAACAATAGAGGAAATACAAACAAAAAAAACAATCAAATTACATGTACATAACTACAAAAGATTAAGTTAACTTTAGTGTGTTAATCCGTGCAATGCATGGAAGACAACTACTATTTTTCAATCTCTGTAAATATATTGTTTTTTGTTATGTCGCAATGACAGATATGTATTCCATACTTTTATGTTTATTAGTGATAAACATAGGCCATTTTTTTTTTGAGTTAGTGAAAAACATACTTCCGTTATTTTTTATATTTGTCAACAAAAAATGTTTATCATTTTTCATGTATCAATCACAAATATGTCTTAATTTTTACAAATATATTTATTAGTAACAAAAATATGTTGAAAGCAAAATCCTTTATTAATGTTTTAAAGATAACAAACATATTTACTTTTATTTATATTGTTATCTACTAATGAATTTTGTGAGAAATGTTTCATGAGAATGTTTGGCAAAAGGAAGAGAACGTTCTGGCCTCACAAAGGATAAACAAAATCTTTATTAAATATGGATATAAACAAATATGAG
>Ga0315915_1004735_pt1 | contig 17083 bp, 11 predicted proteins | sample MpolbnodulesMG_FD_207738 | JGI IMG/M metagenome (GOLD analysis project Ga0315915, IMG submission 207738) | Medicago polymorpha root nodule microbial communities from Los Angeles, California, United States - branched nodules | ecosystem: Host-associated > Plants > Roots > Nodule | place: USA...
GTTGAATTGATTATTATTGGGATCCATTTTACTAAATAAAGACTAAAACTTCAAAAGAAATGCTAATAGAAAGCTAATAGAATGCTAATAATAAGATTAAGAGAGTGAAAAACTTGGTTTTTTTTTTTTCTGTGTCCAAATCAAATGATCCAAATCTCTATTTATAGAGAGAAAAAATCATGAATTTTGGTAAAAAAATAAACAAATAAAAAAATTATTTCCAGTGAAATAATTGAGTCCAAATTATTAAGATGATAAAAATCCAAGCAGCCAATCATAATCTGCCAAGTGTCCCAACTTTATCCAATTCTCTTTCTCTCTCCGCGTTCCCTGTCAACCCACTCTCCCTGTGGCGCGTGTATCTCACATGCCTGTTTTGGCCAATAAAAACGCGACGCGTGGCAGTTCGGTCAGACTTTCAACATGTTGATTTGCTTCATCACCTCTTTCCTCCACATCATTTTCAACTACCCCATTACAATGGTTCAATATATTGAAGATGGCTTTCAATAGGCTCATTGCACTTGGTCTTATATATAAACACCATTTGACTAAAATTGTGTCCTTGAATATAAATCCCTTTTTAAATTATTATATGCATTTATTACTTTTTCCCTAAACATACCCCCCAATTTATACTACTGAGTTATCTTAAAATATGAAAAGTCAAATTTGATACACATACAAACAAATTACAATTTAATAATATTAACACACAAAATAGACACATTAATTGCATTAGTAGAATAGTTAAATGGACAAAATTCAATAAATAAGAGTATTGTAGTAAATCTATACTATATATATAAAGAAAACTACCACTTTCGACACTTTTGGGCTGAAATTTTCTTTCGAAAAATACCCTCAATTTTCAATGCAAGTAACACATGTGACAAATAGATAATAATAAATTTAAATATCAAAACAAATAAAACAAACACAATATAAATATATATTTTTATTTTTTTTCCTTTATCCGTAAGCAACTTTAACACATATGAATATTTATATATTTTTTATCTTAATCAAAATCAAAATTTTATAAAAAAATATCGTTCATAATTTTCAAACATCAGCGCAATCAAAATCACATGTCGTCTTTTCAATGATAAATAATAATAAATATTACATTGATATTTATTTTGAGATAAAAAAGAAAAAAAAAAAGTTTTATGAGACATTTGAAATGAGACGCACAAGAAATACAATGAAAACAATAATTGTCGAGCAAGATAGAGTCTAATACGCCAGCATTGCCTATTGCTAGCTATCATTTTCCTCCCTTCTTTAACCCGTTGTGCAGCGTAAGCATTCCACACTCCACTCTCTTCTCCTTCTCATTATTCCACCATGGCCAAAGAGCCCGAGAGCGCGAACCCAGATCAACCACCACCCACAACCCGACCCGTCGGCGGCACCGAATACGGCTGGTGCAAAGCCGTGCCTGGCGGCACAGGCTCCACCGTCCTCAGCCTTCTTCTCTCAAAACCACCACAAATCCCTCATCTCCAAAACGCCCTCCACAAACTCCAAAATTCCCACCCTATCCTCCGTTCAAAGATCCACTTTGACACCACCGCCAACACTTTCCTCTTCATAACTCCTCCAAATCCCACCGTTCATATCCAATCATTCGATCTTCAACAAACCGAACAAATCCTCAACGGTCACGATCACGACGATCTCGTCGATCCTTTCCACAAGCTACTCGAACACGAGATGAACCTTGACAGTGACACGCGGCGAGATCGTAACGACGTTGACGTTGATGTTATGTACGCTAGCACGTACGCGATTGATGAAAAACGGTTAGCGGTGTTTCTCCGGTTGCATACGTCTGTGTGTGACCGTGCTGCGGCGGTTGCGTTGTTGAAGGAACTGTTGCAGCTTGTTGCTGGAAGAGGTGGTGATGATGGTGGTGGAATAAATGAAGATAAGGTGAATTTGGCGATTGAGGATCTGGTTCCGGAAGGGAAGAAGAATAAACCGTTTTGGGCGCGTGGATTGGACGTGCTTGGTTATTCGCTTAATGCGTTTCGGTTTTCGAATTTGAGTTTCGTGAATGCTGATTTGCCGAGGAGAAGTAGGATGGTGAGGTTGCAGCTCAATGCTGATGAAACCAAGAGGTTGCTTGATGTAAGTCACTATCACTCTATTACGTTTCGTTAATTATGTTTCTTTTTTGTTGGTTATGCTAAGTATGCAACAACTATGAGCACGTAGGCAAACACCTCACTCGATACTAACACGGAAATAATTTGTAAAATTAGATAAAATTGGACGTACCGGTATGTGTTAGTGTCAGATACCAGGCACAACTTCAATCAAAAAGTGTCTCTGCTACCTCGTTGAAACCGTATACAAAATACTATTACCGTGTTCTTATCAATTTATCATGAGAAATGCTAGCAACATACCTTCTAACACACACTTTTCAACACACTCTCTTTGATTGGTTAAAATTCACATGGGACCCACCAAATTTATATGGGACCCACATGATTTGGTGGGACCTATGTGAATTTTAACCAATCAAAGAGAGTGTGTTGGAAAGGGTGTATTAGAATGTGTGTTGCTAGCATTTATCATTTATCATATAGTATGATATGATATTGGCACCCCAATGTCACCAAAGTGCTACCCCTATCATATCATGCTCAAGACTTCTTGGATATGTTTGTTAATAGTTTTAGGCTACATTTTTGTGTATTCTCTTTTAGATTGTTTACTATTAACATTAATGAGATACCACAAAGATCAGAACAATATTACTTATATTTTATCATGTTTAATTAAAATTTGTTATGTACTTCTGTATTTGTTGATTCCATGGTATGGTATTTTTTTTGGGTACAATTATTGAATGGTGTTTTAAACCTTTGAAACTAATCGATGTATTGGTGACTTGGTGTATCTTTACCAGTGTTTCTTAAATTTTGGTCCCCACACCCATAACATCACTAGTCCCTTTGGACATCGACTCTTCATTAGTTTATTTTTGGTTCTATCTTCATTATTTATTTATTTAGTGAAGTACCCTTATTTTTTTATGGAACTAAAGTGCATCCTTATTAATAATAGTTGAGTTGGTTGTAAAATGTAACAATGTTTCATTCGTATTCTAAAATGAAACTAAAGAGACAAGTAAATATTACTACAAACGTGACACTTAATATGAGAAGAATGTAATATTACCATTTATGTATCACTAAGATTAAGAACTGCCGTTTAAGGTATTGCATTTTGTTAAAAATTATCAGTTATTAAATGAATACTCCATATTAGTTGGAGTAGTTGAAGGAAGTAGCAATGAAATGCTTAGATAAATTATTTAATTAAATGAGGATATTATTAAAAATAGTTAATGAATGCTATTTTAATATTATAATAAAACCACATATAATTTGTTTTCAACAATAAAAACAAGTACTGGTAGTTGTAGGTCTGCTGATTTTGTTTTATTCAATAGTAATATTAATAATAGTAAAAAAGTTAGATGATTGGAGAGAACCCCAACCCATTGGGGAGACGTTTATTGTGTATGGGGGTCCATGTCTGGAAGGGTGATTGAGGATATGCCAATATGGGGACAGATATGGGTGCAATTTGATGTATCTCTAATACAGCTATGGCAACACCAGTAACTTTTTTTTGTTAAAATTTGACGTGTGTAGGGATAATTTTGCATTTATTTTTGTTTTTTTACTAATGTTTATTGATTTTTATGTTTCTGAATGTAAATTCATTGGTTCTCGTTATGTTATAATTATTTTGATGATTTGTATAAACTATAAAGTGATTATCTACATTCACCCTTATGATAGGTCTTTCTTATAAAGAAACAAAGTAAATAAACGAGGCATTTATAAATTTGTTGTAATGTCAGCAAAAAAATAATCTATAATATTTTTACAAGAGTAAAATGAGAATTGAAAATTACTAATTTATTCTTAAAAAAAAAAAAAAGTCTGCCAAGTTGTTTCTTGATGGGCATTAAAATATCTCTTGAAAGATTAATTTAAATTTTATATTTGAGAAGAGAGTGGGCAACAACTTAAAACTCCTGAGGAGAGTTTTACTTCTTGTGTATTGAACTATACCGAATTCAAAGGATTACTCTATATTTGCAAACACTTATACCCTTTGATGCAACAGAACAATTAATTGTAGTATAGAACTAGTATAGCTTGTCTTATATAACCACTGATTCTGTCTCTTCAAATGTTAAAAACTAATCTTGAATATTGCAATCCTCATTAGCAAGCCTAGATTTCCTTTTTTTAAAAAAGAAGATGAAGATGCTAGTCTTTTTGAAAGAAAAAAAAAAGGTGATAGTTCATATTAAGAAGTCAAGCCTGGTAAGCCTCATAAAAAACAGTATGAATAGGGGGAGCCTCCATTATGAATACTCTTATGAAGTCAAGCCCCTATTAATTCTTAAAACAAGGTTGCTAATGAGGATTGCAATATTTTAAAATATCAATTAAGGCTTAATAGGGGATTGATGATTAATTGATATTTACTTATGATTTTAAAAAACAGAGAATACTCTTTAGAAGTCAAGCCTGGTAAGAATTAAGAAGGGAGAGCCTCCATTATGAATAGGGGGTTTGTGTTTCATCACGCCCTGGTACCTGGTTGTGTGATCCAATCTTTTAAAATATCAATTAATTTAGAATAAGCTAAACAAGGTGATAGTTCATATTTTGTTTGGGAGGAAGTAATAGCCAATTTAAATAATATCGTATCGGCTGCCATTTTTTTGGAGGCATAAATTTATCTTATCTTTTCTTTCATCCGTTGGTCTTCGTAATAAAAATTTAGGCACTGAATAATATAAGCCAGCTCACCTGATAAAAGTTCCTTCAACATGCTAAATCAGTTTGTTATGTATCCAATGTCAATCTAATTGTTATGAAATTTGATCGATATAGCATCCTACCTCTCTGTACACACTTTTTGCCTATGATCTGGCAGTTGAATGAATTAAGTTAATCATGCAAGATTATGTAGGGATGCAAATCAAGAGGAATTAAACTTTGTGCGGCACTTGCAGCAGCTGGAATGATTGCCGCATGGGTCTCTAAGCGCCTTCCTGATTATCAATCGGAAAAATATGCTGTAGTAACACTCATTGATTGTCGCCCACTTCTTGATCCAGTACTTTCCAGCAGCCATTGTGGTATGCCATAGTTTCTGGTATTCTTTATTCCATTTTTTGTTTGTTTTATTAATTTAATTGGTACGTACTGTTAGTGTTTAAAAGTTTTATGCATTCATTCAATATATTGCTGCTACTTTGACATTACACACGACAGGTGACAAAATCCTGTTCATATCGTTTGGCAGTGCAATTAGCTTAATTTTGTGTAGCAATTAGGTTCTCAGCTTTTAGACAAATTAGTGAACTTGGGTACCTCCAAATACTGCATTACCATTTTCCAATTAATTATTCATGATCCAAGCATACTGATGGAATGTGATACTGACTTCGTCCCTTTTTTACGACTCCGTTCAAATTTTCAACAGCATTAATCATTTCTTTACCAACATACCCTTAATTGTATTATAGTATATATTTTTTAACATGTAATAAATACGATCGAAACATAAAGTAATTCTTTTTCTGAATAGTAAATTTGTAAAAAAAAATTAAAAAAATTGTCAACAAATTTAATACTATTACCAATTTTCTTAATTCTTGTGATTTAGTCAACAATGTCTTATATTTAGGGATGAAGGTTCGTTCCTTTTAAATTGTTTGGCAAAAGTTTAACATTCTTGCCTATTAATGTGTTGTTTGGTTCAGGATTTTACCATTCTGCCATTTTAAACACCCACGATGTTTGTGGTGAAACCTTATGGGAGTTGGCAAAGAGAAGCTACACATCCTTTGAAAATGCTTTGAACTACAACAAACATTTCTCAGATATGGCTGACCTGAACTTCCTCATGTGCAAGGCCATTGATAACCCTGGTTTGACACCATCGTCATCCCTTAGAACTGCATTGGTCTCCGTATTTGATGACCTTGTCATTGATGATTCAAATGAAATGCATGAAGAGCTTGGATTGGAAGACTATTTGGGCTGCGCTTCCGCACATGGTGTTGGCCCATCCTTAGCCATGTTTGACGCCATACGGAATGGAAAGTTGGATTGTGCTTGTATATATCCTTCACCCCTTCATTCAAGAGAGCAGATTCAAGAACTAGTTGATCATATGAAGAGAATACTTGTGGATGCTTGTAACAGTGAAAATCAATAAGTTGATCAATAATTTAATTACGAGCATGTGGTGAAAATTTCTTTGACCAATTCATAAGCTTTGTTGCCTCTTCATTTTCAGTTTGTGGTAATACCTTCTCCAGAAATGCAGATTATTTCTCTGCTCTGAGATGGTCCCAAGAAATGAGAGGGTTATTGATTTATTTCAGTCAGAAACTTTGACAATTATGACTGAATCAAGTTACTATAATATGCTTTCACACACCTTGCATACATATTCACTTAACATTTTTATATTCATCATTTTTGTTAAACATTCCACTTTTGTTATGAACACCTGAACTTTGATTTTCTATCCTTACACAAACGTGAGAAGATGTGCTTCGTGTTAATATGCACTTAAGCATTTTGGATCCGGACATTGTTCGTTAAGTTAGTATTGTCTTTCTATTTATTTTTAAGAAGGTGTTTGCAGACGAAATGAAATTTTTCATCATTTAGAGGTTGAATGAAACTTATAACAAATAAATGATTGCCCATTTTCACTTTTAATACGAAACTTGCTAAAGTGAACTATGGTTAAGCAAAACACGTTTTCTTGAATAATAAGCCACTAATGCAATTAAATTTAATGTGCAGAAGCAATTGTTGATGTTAGGGTAGGGATCCATTTATACTAATGTAAACCACCAAGCAGGCCATTCTGGTAGTTATTAGCTAATATATTTATTTATTTATCAAGAAAAATTAATGAGTCGTTTTCCATGTTAGTTGCTTACTTTTCAGTTACCTATTTTTGTATTCTTAATAATCAGAATTTTGAGAATAATAATATGGAGAATGCTAACCAATGCCCCAGAGACATTGGTTAAACAACCAAAACATGTAAGTTTTTTTTATAAAAATCATCCTTGAGAATATACATTGCATTCCAAGTATATTTTTGAAAAATCATTCTTGGAAATGAATTTGTTAACAAGAAACAAGCAATATTCCCATAGTTGAATGTAAATCATAGTAGCACAGAGAATGTCCCTCTCTCTAGGGGTACACAAAAATTCTACATGAGCACACCTATAATGTAACTATAGTTGTCTATTCGTTTATGTTGATGTATTAAATTTTACTCAACGTTTCCATATTTTTTATGTACTCTTGCGGAATTACTCAACCAACATACAGTAATATTAACTACTACCTCATGACAAGGAAAGTCTAAGAGAAGAGCACCTAATACACATGTGAAATTTTCAGTGCTAGCAAAGTTTTTTTAGTGCTACATGTGAACTTATTATAGGTATAGACATTTTTGCCAAATCTATGCATTACAAATTCAAGTAAGACACTAGTTGACTAATTGAAAGTGCCAAATTTCTGCCACTAATTACTGAGGTCACTTTTGCGGCACTTAATGACAATTGTAAAAGTTGGGGGCATGTTTGCTAAACAGTATACGGGAAAAATATTAAAGTAAAAAAATAAAAAAAGCATAAGTTGACCAATATGGAAATGGCCATGATTTATTTACATGTCAAATTAATACTAATTGACAAAATGTTTGTAGCAACAGCTTCAATAAAAATTAAAGGTCACTAAGATATTCGAGTTTTAGTCTACTACCGTTGATGTACGTTGTAGTGGGTTGTAGAGCCATTCGATCTAAATATAAATTACTTATGGATTCAGATCAAATGGTTTTCTAGTCCACTGCATCGTGTATTGACGTAAATGATCTGAATGCAGATTATCCCTAAGTCCAATTGGATTCTTTGTTGTAGCACATCTCTCTACAACAAAAACTAGCAAAAAGAAAGAGAAGATTGAGAGTAAATGGTGACTTGGATTCTCTCCATTTCCACAACCTGTCACACAAAATGTACCATGCAGCTGTAGGGATCTAAATCCCACAAGAGAGGTGATACTTCCAATGCATTGTAATACTAATTAACCAATAAAAATGAAACAAGGACTACATCTATTTTTCAACACTTCAAACAAAATCTTGAAAAATCTTGCCTAAGTGAAACTTGCCATTGTTACATTCAATAGCATTTACAACCTCTTGAAATGTTGAAACACTACATGGAACTACCAAACCATTCCTCTGCTCAAATCCAAACTCATTGTATGACTTCTCCAACAACATCTTGAATAAAGGGTGAGAAAGATAGCTTGTTGGAACCACATGTCTCTGGTGCTCTTCCCCTACATAGAGTGCAAAAAAACCAGTTGGAGTTGTGCTTGTGGAGAATTCTTCTTCATATCCCTTCAACAAGCATTCATTGTAGGGAGGACCAGTGTTTGAGTCAGCTCCAGCTCCACCACTAGCTTTCACCTTCTTGGCCAGTTTCTTCAATGATACCATTCTTTTCCCTAGCATTTTGATTATTGTTACTAAACTAAGTTGAAAATAAGAGGAGAGGTATGTGAAGGAAATTGCGATGATTTTTGTGCAAGTTTGAAGGGAGGACTTTAGGACTATATTTGTAAAGAGGTAAGAAAGTGATGGACGAATAAAAGTACAAAGGGAATGTTACCTTTTGAAAAAGTCCACTTTCCACGTTTGAATTATATAAAAAAGTTATGGCATGTGAATGTTTTGAGATGTACTATAGGTTTAAATTAGTTTTACACTACATTTAATAACAATTCATCATATTGATTTCGTATAAATAGTTCGGTTAATGATCTAAAAAACTCAATAAATTTTAAGGAGTTCCAATTCTCATAATTCAAATTTGGAAAATCAACATCTATCTATTCAAAAATGAAAATTTATCATACTAATACATAACCCCATGTCTTTTTTTCTTGAAAATTTATAAATAACCGTAATATATCATTTTTCTATTGGAGGTTAATACAAAACATAGTTTGCACTATACCACATTTTTTTTTTCTTGAAATATTCTCAAATATTTTATTGAAAATTTAAGTTGTCTTGAAGTGTGATTAGTGGTTTAATTACGCATGACCTTATAATAGTTAAAAGGGATAAAAATAGATTATCTGTTATACTGTTAAAAAATAAAGATAAAAAGCACCAACAATGTGTGGCACACTACCACTTATAAGTGGTTGAGCAGTATGATAGATAATACAGTTGGTGTGGTGGGTCTCAACTCCAAATTTGTTGGTTGTAATTTTTAGGTGTCCATTGTATACGTGTCAAGGGAATGGCGCAAACTAAGGGCTAATCAAAGATTTAAAAATTGCAATATTGTTGACATTTAATTAATCAATGATATAGTTCAATTTTGTATTTTCAAAAAGAATATGGTATCATTCATTAAAAATGGGGAGACCACACTATGGTTATTTGTGGTCCACTACATGGGAATCATTTTTGTTTGAAACTATATTTCATCACGGGTTTAATTTGGCTCTTTTTATTGTCTTATGTTATACCAATACCAAAAAATTCATCTCTCTAATGTCAAATTAGAAACAATAATTTTGAGAGTAGCATAAGAAACAAAGTAGTTCAAAGTATTGTGTTAATTGAGTCATGATTTTGGATCTAAAACTCCACCCCCTCAACCCAAGATTGACGAACAAAAACAAATTTAACCATGACGGCAATGGAATTGATTTGATGTTTTGCTTCAATTAGCTTAACATTGAAACACAATGATAAAGAATGCAACATGACATTAATTGTCTCTCTCCCATGAGTCATAAAGCGACATAACGTGCATAGCAACAAATGAGCTGAAAGTAGTCAAATATTATTCAACAAGAATGCAATTATTTTTCAATAAAAATATATTTACAAAAACGATATCCATCATCTCCCCTAAAAAAAACGATATCCATCATCTATAAAAAGTAATATTTGCCAGTTTGATAAGTTTTTTTTTTATTGAGAAATATTGTTTCTCGCGACAAGATGTATAACGAACGCATAGCATATTCTGTTGTGAGTGAGATGTTAGTATGTTCTGTTAGATTCAACTTTTATTTGCTCACTTTTGCAAATTTATTTAATGGCCGTAAAAATTCCAATATTATTTCTCTATGAGAATTTAAAAGTCTGACCAAATGAATGTTAGGATGACCTATTTCGAAATAATGAGCTCAATATGATGGATGTCAAGTAATCCATTTTAAAACAAGGAGAACTATAATTAGAAGAGTGCTCAAGAACATAAGAAGTCATGGTTGAGGGAAAAACACAAACCGACACATGTCTACATCCATCTCTCGTACTATGTGTTTTAGGAGCACTATTTCTTTTGAATAGCAAAAGAACTCCCATATATTAAAACATGGGACCAAATACAATTAGCACTACATCCAAATGAAAAAATAAAGGACTAAAAAAATATATTTTGCCCAGCCAAAACTATTTCATGAACATTATTGTTGTCAAGAGGCCTTTCACCATATATCTAGAAATTCCTATAATCCTTATAATTCTTTCACCATAGATCATTATATTGATAAATTAATTGTAAGAGGCCTTTCACCATCCTATGTTTTTTTTTTACATAAAAGTTTTATTCAAATGCTAAAACAAAGATTGTAGAATCAAAATTACGTCTATTTGAATTTGGTAAAAGGGAAATAAAACAAGAACTATGAGTAAACTATTAAATTGGTTTCTGTCTTTGTACTAAATTCTCAATTTAGTTCATGACTCTATTAATAACTCAAAATGGTTCTCACATTGGTAACTGATTCAATTAGTTGTTTTGTATTTTGAGTGTTACTAGCTCAATGTCTTTTGGATATTATTTAGTAGTTAATGACATAATGTCTTTTGGATCTTATTTGGTACATTAATGGCTTAAAATGCAAAACAACTAATAGAGTCAGTGACCAATCTGAGAAACGTTTGACAAAGACAGAGACCAATTTTGAGTTATTAATAGAGTCAGAGACCAAGTTGAGAATTTGGTACAAAGACAGGGATCAATTTAATGATTTACTCCAAGAACTATAGTTTTGATACCTCAGATTTAGTTCTTTCACGCAGTATTTTTAAAATCCCCTTAACACTATTTTTGTCGACAAAAAATTCCCTTAACACTCTTCACCGCCACATTTTCTCTAATTTTAGACAAGATCATCAATGAGGTCTAAAAAAATGTATTGCGTAAAATCTTAAAATGATTTTTTGCGGAACTTTGTTTATGAAAAGTTGATTTCGTAATACTCAATTTCGAAATATATATGTTTATTGTATTTGGAAAAAGATCTATGGACACATATACACTCATGTACACTTTGAAAGGGAAAGAAATAGAGAAGATGATATGCTAGATGTAATATGTGGTGTAATAAAAAAATGAGAAATGATATTTGTACAATTATTATGTGACAACTTTTGGACAACTTTCTCTCTCATACTCACATGACATTCTTATTCTCTCTCTTCATTTTTTTCTCTCCATTGTTTTTGACCAATAAGAAGAGAAAAAAGCAAGGTTGTCACCAAAGTTGTCATCAATTGGATGTACAAATAGATAAAAAGAAAATTAGGTGTTGAATGCATCTTCAAAAGTTAATGGTGTACACATATAAGAGCTCATATTGTGTATGGTGAAAGTAAGTGTTGTGTGAGATTTCCTCCCTTCTTAGCCTCAACAACAATATGATTTCCCAACATATTCTAAGCGAAAGAAAACAAAATGAGCTTTTGACGTTAAGACTATCATATTCTAAGTGAGTTTTTCTAATTAAATTTTCATAGATATTTTTGCCTAGAGAATCACTCTTCTCTCCATTGCTCACAAGCCCCAAATTTTTTGTTTTTTCCTCTAACAAAATGTTTAGGAGTTATGAATTGAATGGTTCGGAAGATAACTCGCGTTCTGCATATTTTGTGGGATAACTCTTGAATGGTCCTTTTATATGCCAACACAGAATGGGTTGTACACTTTCATTAGTAAAATTGCACTCAACCTCTATCCTATCTAAAAAGTTTGAGTTTCTATGCGTTTTTTTTCTCTCTTTCTAATCACAATCCTTCAATGAAATATGATCATTTCTCACTTTTATATGACCAAATACAATATAAAGCTTACGAGTGTCTTTTACGTTGATTTTTTTTGTTGTTTTAGAATACACCTGTGAGATATATGAACCGAACTATGTCTGCCATGTTTTCACTAATTTTGCTAAGTGTTTGTCAATTGTCTTCGTTTTGTATGATATTTTTAGCATGAAATTGTTTGATAAGTGTTTTAATGTATTATTTTTTATTTTGTTTTGTGATATGTATGCAGATATGGTTGAACCTCAACCAAATAATGTTCAACCAAACGTCCATGCTATTGATAGTGCAGAATACTTTGTTACTCAAAAGACATATCAAGATCGAGATGAGTTGAAACGAGAATACACATGTTCTAGGAAATGCAGATGTCCGTTTAGGTCACGCGATTATTTTAAGGCATCCAAAATATGGAGCCTTAGTGTTGTTTTTGGATTGCATAACCATAAGATGGAGCAAAAGTTAGAATGTCATATTTTGAACGGTCGTTTAGATGTTGAAGAGAAAAGGTCTGATGATGAGATGATAAGAAATATGGTCTAAACAAATGGAATCATTCAATTCGTAACTCTCGAGCGATGTGTTTAGAGGCAAAAACATAAAATTTAGAGGCACGAGAGGAATAAAGGGAGACATAAAAGCAAATTTCTTTAGTCTATTTATCAAAATGTGAACTTGGAGAATTTTAAATATTGAAGTTATAAAGATTAAAAATATCAAAGTCCTATAACGATCATGAACACATAAACACAAATGTGGAGTGCTCGTGCCATGAATATTGGAAATTGTTGATTGAAATATATATTGAAAATTTCTCATCCCACTTTTCTTGTTTCTCACACGTCCTCTATAAATTTAAACATTTTTTTCAATTTTCAAATTCAACAATTCAAACAGGCCTTTTTTTTTTTAATTCGCTAAGTGCAAGAAATTTGTCACAATCGTTTTCGCCACAATTCAATTTTGGTTAAAACGACTTGACTATTTTTTTTCTTTAAAGATAGGAAAACTCATTTCATATTTTAGAGTCCGAAAATAAGAAGCCTTTTTTTGGAATTTTGGAAAAGGTGAGAGAAGCATGAAATGTGAGAAAAGAAATTCACAAATATATTTCATGCCCTTACATTTTTTCTGAGAGAATCATGCCCTTACATCTATCTTTATACTCCCACAATTTATCTCCCGTGAGCTTAGCTCAGTATAGAGACAATGCATAATAATTAATAATATATCCTACGTGTGGGATTCATACTCTGACCACCACAATTTTTTTTTTCCACAATTTAACAAAATTCTCAATTTTGCGTTTTTAATTTAAACTACTTTCTTTTGCAATTTTTTTGAATTTGTAAAAAATTTAAATATAAAAAAAATTATTTTAAACAAATAAATTTGTGAGGTAGGGGGTGTACTATAGAGTATACTTTTCATGCAGTGGCGGACTAGGGGGTGGCAACCCCATCTTTAAAAAGAAAAAAAAATTTATACAGTGGAAATTACTACAATGCCCTTTATGAATATGGATATTACCAATTCAATTTCATTTCCTCTTCCCCTTTCTTCTTCTCCCAGCCAAAGCAAATCCGACCGAACAACATCCACCACCACACCACCGCCGGCGAACGGCGACCACTCTCCTCCTTCTCCATCCATCACCGCCGCATCCTCCTCCATCTTCTGTATTGATTCTTTAGTTTAGAGAGCTATCTCCATCCATCCTTCTCCACAAACCCTAATTGTTGTAACTTGTAAGGTAATGTGAAATTTGAATGTAATTTCCTTCAATTCTGATTCTGATTTGATGATTACATGTTCTTTAGTAATGTGAAATTGAATTTAATATTCTGGTAATGATTTGTAATTTTGTATGTGTGTTTAGTAATGTGAAATTGAATTTTTGATTGCTACTGATTGCTACAAAAATGTTTTAGTAAGACATGAATGTTCTGCTTATTACTCAGTTTTAAGAATTCCAATTGAAAGTCTAATAATAGTAGAATATGAAAGCCTGATAACTAGTCCAATTGTTTTAGAGTTATTATAGGTAATTAAGTTAAGTTAACTTACTTCCTTTGCCAATTTCAATCATGTAAGCATATCTTCAACTTCTAGCATGCCTAGATGAGTTAATCTTGCTGCTTCCTCTATTTTTTTTAGTGTCTGGTTTTTTCTATAACTATAAGCATGTTCCAGCAACCTGTCATGAAAAGTAGCAACATTCATTGCATTTTCCATCAGAAAGATCTATCGAACCTGGCTCAGCTTTTGAATTCAGCTATCATCGTCTTCTGTTTATGTTTATCAAGTGAAATATAAATTGGTCCATTTTGAAATCATTTGTTATTTCAATGAAATTGAAACTGCCTTTTGTTATGAAATTTGAATGTTATTAGAATTGGTGTAACATTGAAACCATGTATTGTTACGTTGATTTTGAAACTGTTTCAACAGGAAAAGTTAAGATGAAAAGTCTGGACACGTAAAACATCACTTTGAGTATTTGTCATGTAGTTTTTTTTTTTTATGATCGGTTTTAAGTATTATTTAGTTTAAATTTTTTATGAACGAAACTGAAATGGGTCGCATTGTATATTATATGATTTATATCTTTTAGTTTATTTTTATAGCGGCCACCCCAAAAATTTTGGTCTGGCTCCGCCACTGTACGCATGAGTTCAACGTGTTACAAAATACCGCGGTTAATGATGAACATACATTGCTTTGGAAGGAATCTTGCCACCGCATCGTGCTGTTTGCCGCCTGTGCAACTTCCAGCAAATAAGTATGACATAAGTTACTTATCTTCTAGGTTGTCACTTGATATATTAGGGGCTGACTATCTTGTATGTTGCAATGCAGGGAAGCACATTTTTGGTATGTTTTACCTCATGAGGTGAAGTGTACAAATCTATTGAATCGATATTTTGAAATATTATCACCTTGTGAGAAAGAAAATGTACTTCGTATGCGTGGGGAGGAGCTCAAGAAAAGTGCTCTCCTAGCTCGTGCATTGGTTCGCACTACATTAGCAAGATGTATGTTTTGAAGTTCTAATACTTACTTTCTTATTGTTTTTATTTCATTATTATGATATTGTTATTTGTTACTATATTATTTGAAATGGAGGAGTGCCTAGGTGTTTTATGTGATACTAAAGTACTGCATAAGTTGAAGGGAAAATGTTGTACGGGACAAAGTGTTGGGCGGTAAAGAACTAACACGAACATAAAGTAAGCGTAGCAGAGATGAGGATGTTGCGTTGGATGTGTGGTAAGACTAGATAGGATATAATTAGAAATAATGACATTAGAGAGAGAGTGGGGGTAGCACCTATATGAGAAAAGATGGTAGAAACTAGATTTAGGTGGTTTGTGCATGTAGAGAGAAGACCTATGGATTATGTAGTAAGGAGAGTAGATCAGGTGAAGGGGAGTCAGATCACTAGAGGTAGGGTTAGACCTAGAAAAACTATAAGAGAAACTATTAAGAAGGATCTAGAGATAAATGAGCTAGAGAAAAACATGATTTTTAATAGAACACTATGACGTCGTTTGATTCATGTAGCCGACCCCACTTAGTAGGATAAGACTTGGTTGTTGTTGTTCTTACTATATTATCTACTAGCAACCAAGCAGATTTTTTTCACAAATCATATTCATGTATACATGACCAGCCAGATTTTAGTATTGAGTGGACCAAAAACGTGTGGTTCCGTTTAGTGGTTGACACTACCATAGCAACTAGCGAGATTTGGTTTTTTGAATCTTGCTAATATTTCTTGATTACTTAATTTTTCTCTTTGTATTTTTTATTTTTTGTAATCGGTGTTGTTTTGAGCATTGGTATATATAATGGAAAATCCATACACTATTATATCAATGTCCTGTTCCTCAGTGGCAATTGTGAGGATCACTGACAGATACCAGAAAGTCTCACACACAAATTAGGTAATTGAAATGGAATTTTATTAAGAACAAGATTCTGAACAATTCAGAACCAATACAACAAAGATTGCAGGAATTGAATGAAAATACGACCCAATAGGAAATTTGAGAATGCCTATGCTCTTCCAAGTCTAACTGTTTTCCAGCGGCCCTCTATCCTTCTCCAGTGAGTCAAATAACCCCCCACTCTGCTCTCCCTGTAATCGCTCTCTCTACTGCTTCCTCGGCAGAAAGTTGTAACTCCTATCCCCTCTAGAGTTTTGATCCAGCGCTTTACATCTCTTCATCCTCCTCTCATAGATTTTATAATTTTGGGCCTTGGTCTCAGGCCCCTAACAGTCGTACCTGTTGATGTTGTTTCCCTTTTCTTCTGGAACCAACCACATTATGTAACTCCTTACCTTTACAAGTTTTAACATAATTTGTTTATGTGTTCTCTGACAGACATATAGCCTACCTGTATGGTGGAACATTTGTTATCTGTATATTGTTCATGTTCTTGCATCATTTGGTTTTGATTCTTTCTATATCGCGACAGAGGTCATGTGTCTAAACAAATTTTTTTGCTGCTAGACCAGACTAATTGTCAAATTGATCCAAAATCCTTGAAGTTTAGGAAGAACGATTATGGCAAACCTGAGGTGTGTTTTTCTATTCTTAATTATTATTTGTCCGTAACTTATGAAAGATTGCACTTTTATCTTGCTTATGTATTGTTCAATGAGTTTTTTTATTTTATTTGGGTAATCAGTCAAAAGTTTTAAGTCGCATATTTGAATAGGTAGACTGGCAATATGCTGACGATCAGAGCCTACCACCACTACATTTTAATATCTCGCACACTTCTTCTTTGATAGCATGTGGAGTAACTGTCGGCTCACCGGTATGTATTTTATATTGTTATAGAAATGATA
>Ga0315915_1004736_pt1 | contig 17083 bp, 11 predicted proteins | sample MpolbnodulesMG_FD_207738 | JGI IMG/M metagenome (GOLD analysis project Ga0315915, IMG submission 207738) | Medicago polymorpha root nodule microbial communities from Los Angeles, California, United States - branched nodules | ecosystem: Host-associated > Plants > Roots > Nodule | place: USA...
ATTTTTTTTGAAAAATAAAATAAAATTGGTTTTTGTTTGGCCTATTAGGGGGTAAATCAAAACAAAAATATTTTAAAGGGGGGTAAATCAAAAAAAATATTTTTCAGGGGGGAAAACAAAAAATGACCTATATTACAGGGGGTAAAGACCTATTAACCCTAGTTTTTATGATTGTTAGTGATAAATTAACTTAGGAATTGTTGTTTATATGTTGTTTAGAGTAAAATGTGGTAGTTTAGGTGTTAGAAATTGTTAGATTACTTAGTAGTTCGAAAATTGCACTCTAGTTTATTATTTCATGTTTATTTTACTTATTTAATTTTTTTTGTATTTCAGTTGCAAGCGGATCGTAAGATGACTGGCGTCTTGCATGGGAGAAAACTTAAGCTTTCTGCCTTGACACTTCCGTTGTTGGTAGATGATAACACTTGGTTCTGGGAACCGTGGATAGATCCGGTCTAAGGCCCATCCTTCTGACTGGGTACGACAACATGTCCAACGGGTTCGTGTGTGCTATGGCTGAGAGATGGCATTAGGAGACCATCAGCTTCCATCTGCCTGTTGGGGAGATGACCATCACACTGGATGATGTGGCTCGTCTTCTAGACATCCCCATCACCAGACGGTTCATTGAGGAGGATGATTTAGATCATGACCACGGTGTAGAGCTGCTGGTGAATCACTTATTGTTTTCGGTGGAGGAAGCGGTGGAGCAGGTGAGTAATAATTCAGGTGCCTTTGTCACTTACACGGCCCTGAAACGGCGTTATGAGCACCTGTTGAATAGGTGTAACCATTTGCTGGGGAGGATTTATTAGAGGAGGAGGAGGAGATGAGACATATTAGGCCCGCCTGTGTTAAGGCGTTTTTTTTGCTCTTGCTTGGCTACACCCTTTTTGCCAGCAAGAACAGCAAAACCATTAATCTGTTGTGGATGCTTGCGATTTGGAATTTGGCTGACTTACGCACAAGGTCATGGGGCGGGATGGGACTTGCTTTCTTGTATGAGCAACTGAATTTTACCTCCAGCTCACATGTTGGCTTCGTTAGTTGTTACATGAGCTTGCTTGTGGTAATATTTTTTTTTCTTATTTTTTTAAGTTAATCGTCAATGTATAATTTTTTCGTATGATACTTGTGTGCTGATATAAATTTGTCTCTTTGTGTCTGCAAGGATGGCTTATAGCTCACTTTAAACATGTTGTTCCGAGGAAGAAATATGAAGAGTACGAACGGGATAACCCGTATGTGGGTAGATGGAAACCTAAAAGGGGGTTTGCTGATGTTGAGCACTTTAGAGGCTTGATGGATTCGATGGAGCATTGTCATGTATTCTGAGGGTCGTACGAGCGCCGACAATTCTCCGGATGGATCATTGCTGGCAAACAAAAGATGGTGCGTCACTTGCCGGAGCGGGTTCTGAGGCAGTATGGCTATGTTCAGACCATTCCCCGACCTCATACGACGATTCTGCCTCTTGCCCCAGCAGATGTGGTTGCTGCCTTCTTGGAGTTTGCTCTGCATGTCGTTAGCCAGCAAGAGAGGGGTGAGCCGGTCCCGGACGATGAGCCTTGAAAGCATTTAGATGGGTACATGAGATGGTTCCACCGTGTGTCCCATCCTCTTATTGTCGACCCTGCTCCCGTTCCTGAGTACGTGGTTCCCAGACCTGTCTACTATGAGATTCTTGTTGAGCAGAGTGGACCAGACATCCTCCCGATCCATTGTAGGTCAACAACTATGAGAGACAGAGTAGAGCATGCAATGGAGATTCCAGAGGTGGTTTCAAATCCATTCTTTTTCAACATTTTGGAGGGCCTCCGGACCTAGTATAGCGTGTTTGACCATCAGCAGGTTCCACGGAGGAGGAGTAGGAGTCCATAGGAGCAGCAGTAGTGTCTTATTTTAATTCTTTTTTTATATTTGTAGTATTTTTATGACATTTTCGTTGTAATATATTCACATTTGTGAGGTTGTGCTTATTTATGACATTTTAGTAAAAATTAATGATTTATGAATGAATGAATGAATGCATGAGTTAGTGAATTGTTGAATGAATGTTCTTTAAATTGTGAGTTTTGGTTGAATGAATGAAGGAACTTGGGCAAACAGGGAATAAGGCACTACAACTTGTTCTGGTATGAGCACAGAAGCTTGCGTGAGTTAACTCACGCTAAGTTTAACACTAACGTGACTTAACTCACGCTGTTTTTACACTAGCGTATCTTAACTTATGTAAGGGTAAAATGGTATTTTCACTTGGAAATGATTAAAAACTGTTGGGTAAAGAGCAGAATTCTTTTGTGTTTCTGCCATAGCCGTGAGTTTGATTTTTGTTGCACGATGAATACAAAGGCCCAAAGAAGAACTAAGCGGGCCTCGTCAGTGAAATAATCGTGAAAATTTCTTTTAACCCCCTCAAATTTCTAAGTCCCCTCGAATTTTCGATTTTACCCATATCAAGCACATCCGGTACATAACTATTGGTCGCCTTGTTTTGGTACGTATCATCCGGAAGCCTCCTTATATATGATAGAACACGGTTGTTGTTCTTTTCCTCTTTTGCACTCAAGTTGAAATTTCTCCTAAAACTTGCAGTTTTTCGACGATTTTGGATTTTTTCATCACATTCATTTGAGCAAATAAGACCAATCTTAACTCAATTGCAATCAATTAGCATGTAAAACTTACTTCTTCCTTTTACATTCAGTTTTTGCATAATTTTTCCTGGTATTTTTTTGTCAATTAGAGCTTCCTGGAGTTACCTCACGAACCCACTTGAGGTGGCTTGATCATGTTGGCTTAAGACCTTGGAGTAAGTTTCCCTGAAGGTCTTAGGTTCGATTCACCCCGGTGCAAATTTAGTGGGCTAGTTTAACTTCTTCAACAAAATAAAAACAACTTGATAAAGTTTTTGGTTTTCTCTAGACCTACCACTTAGTTCCCACTCAAGATGCAAACTTAGTCTCAGAACAAAAGACCATTTTTAATGATTATCAAATTTAAAAAATCCTCCAAGATGCCTGACATGGTAGTTCGATTTTTTTTCCACACAAACATCGTAATTTTGTCTTTTATAAACGGTAAAACCTGCTTTATCTAGTAGTGGATATGATGAATCTTTTTGGAATGAATTTGGAACATATTTTTCGTTTCATGGAAGGTAAATTTATATTTGTAGCTCCACATGGGCAATGCATCATGTAAGTTGCAACTGCCAAATACAACTTGAGATTCTACGATATAAGTTTTGATAACTTATCACAATTTTCAGCTGCTTCTTCTAATTTATTCAAGAAATAAAATCTAATATTTCCTTGGTTATTTCTTGTGAAAGGAAGCATATGTGATTCAATTATGGTACAACAATCCACACTAAATTGCTAAAAAGGTATTATTCCACAAACAATTTTTCCAAATTCACATTTCATTTCTTGAACTCTAAAAGCAATGAATTCTCATAAAGTAACTCTCTACCTTGTGTCACATGTTGTCTCTTCATCACCAAAATCTCAAAAACATTTTCACTAAGAGGGAAGACTAAAGGATATTAAAATGGCATGTATAAAACGGTGACATTTACCATGGGAAAGTTGAATCCTTTCCTACCATGGGAAGGTTTTTTGGGACCATTAGATCTATATTCTTATCATATTCTCACCACACTATATTATTTTTACACTATTACACCACCCTTATCTCTCCTCCATGTACCCACTCACCCACCAGCAACATCAAGGGAGCTCACCTCAATTTTCTTATAAGTAAATTCAGTTTTCGTAAACCTCACAACCCTGTTCTTCTTGTTGCATCCTTACCATTTTGTTCAATAAAACTCTTGATGGGAGCTCCCGTAACATTTTGTTTAATTTTTTTTATGAGATCTAAAGTTGTTTATTTGATCTTGCTGCAACCCAATTAGAAAATTCCAAGGCCAAATTAAAATTTCTTATTATTTGATATAATTGCTATTTCTTGTTAATTCTTGTTTTTAGTGTTATAATTAAATGATAGAATGATGAATGGGGAATTAGAAAATGATGTATACTTTGTCTCTGATTGAGTTGGTTGCACATGGTTGAAGAAAAATAGAAGAAGAGTAGGATGGTGGTGGGAGATGGTGTGAGAAAATATAGCGTTGCGAGACTATAATATTATGTTCCTTACTTGATCCAATGGTCCAAAAAAACTTTCCCATGGTGGGAAGGTTTTCATCATTCCCATGGTAAATGCCACCGTATAAAACATGTGTTCATGTAACCTTCTCATTCACTTACATCATCAACATTAATGTCTCTGCCTTCTTCGCATTGATCATAGTCACCAAGTATCAATCATGCAACCTCATCAACCATTGATATATTGTGTATCGTCGAATCTTTCTTCCTTTTACATAACAAACATAGAGCCAACTTTAAAGGTTGTTCTAGTTCAACAATATTACAAATCTTCTGAAAAGATTTGTAGCCAGGGTTACAATCATCCAACATATTTTTGAGATCTTTCACGGATGAAAGATCAAAACCATCATCACCCTCGCTGGATTTGCAAGCATACGCAGATGTACAACAAAAATTAGATGTTATAAAACTAAAATGAATGACATCATAAAGTATAAATCATTAAATATTACAGCCCCTTAAAACAATTAAACAAAAATTGTGAGTAACTTACCCAAAACTGTTAGTTCTATTATGAATTTCCTTTTGGTTGTCATAGACGTGCCCATAAAACAATTAAACAAAAAAATGTAATGAACATTAAGTATTAAGTTAAGAAAAGATAAAGAAATAAAGTGTTGTCTAAAATTAAGTTAAGGCCACCAATTTAGTTTTTTCTATTTAATAAAGAGGTAGTTTTGTCAAAAATAAAACAAAGAATTCATTGTTTTATACATCGGATTTATCAATCAGAAGATGTAAAAATTTCTTGAAAAAAATTGAAGTAACTATTTTATACATCTGGATTAATCCTCCATTCAACCCTTTGAGCGAAATGCGGGAAAATAAAAGGAAAGAAAATCCATGGACCGACTCCATTGTCTCCATCCCGTAGGAACTACGAGATCACCCCAAGGATGCCTTCGACATCCAAGGGTCGTGGACCGACCATAGAATCTTGTTTAAAAAAAAAGTGGAACACGTTAGTTATCCGCTCTCAAGTTGAACAGTTAAGGGCCGGAAAAGTGCAACTACTCATTCTTAACTTGAAACCCACATTCTTAAGAGCAAAGAATCGGGCGGAAAAAGGGAAGAGAAGCTCTTCGTTCCCGATTCTCCTGTAGCTGGGTCATCTGGAACCACTAGAATTCTAAGTTTGAATGGGATTCAACTTAGAACCTTTTGATATTTTGAGAAGAGTTGCTCTTTGGATAGCACAATACGATGAAAGTTGTAAGTTGTGTTCGAAGGGTTATTGTCAATTGTTGGCCTCTTAATCCTATCCAAAACTCGTTAATCCGAAAAGAGTCAAATTCGAAAGGAAAAAAAACAAAACAAAAAAAAGACTATTTGAGTGAATTTTGTGAATGTAGGAGAGGAGAGATTTTCTTTCAAATGTAGGGACATGAAAACAGATAATCTATCTCCCTTAGTCAAACATTGTACGATTTGCCTTTTGTTGACTATACATAAAGCGTTACATCCACTAACAAGTAATTTCCTATCAAGACAAGGGCTTTTAGTGCAAAAGAAAATTCATCCAGGGGCAAATTCGCCATTACACACATAAAAAATCAAATAAACATGTCGATGTACACGCATTTTCCATTCTAAAATCACAGAACATAACCCACCAAACAAGTGTGAATGAGTCGAAGTTTCTGTCTACCCTACAAATACAAAATAATACAACTTGTTCATGTTACTTCTTCCTTCTATTGCTTTCATACCAAAATAATGAACTTTATGTTAACCTGACACAAGTCACAATTCATTTTCCATTTTCGTACTACAAGAAGTTGTGCTGAATTTACTTCTCCAACTGCTATATCAATATTAATTTCAACCTTAGCATGATAACATTTAAAGGTATGTGTGCATATTTATGCCTAACAATAATACTAATTCAATTTTTCAAATTTTTGTTACCATCATTAATGTCACTGATTAATTTTTCTTCTAGTATGAACAAACATTAATTAATATAGATGACTACCCAACTAAATATTTCACAAGCTTTAACTTCTCATTTAATCCATCACCTGAAAAAATAAACATCACTTTGATTATATTTCTCTTAGTATCTTTGTAAAGATCATATTTTTGAACTAAACTTTATTTTTGATATTCTTTTCAGGGTAATGATCTTGATCAAAGATTACCAACTTCAAATACTTCAATCATCATCTCAAAAAAATGTTTCTTCATCTTCATCACAAGATAAACTTTTTCATCATGATCATAACAATCTTCTTATTGAGCAAAACAAGAGCACAGAACAGCAACAATACAAATTGTTCTAATCGTTGTGGAGATGAAATTCTTCAATATCCTTTTGGATTCTCAGAAGGTTGTGGAATCAAACTAAACTGTACCAACAACAAAGTCCAAATTGATGAGTTTCTGATTCAAAACTTAACAAAAAACAGTATATTCATCTACCTTCCTGCAAAATGCAACCGTAGTATTGCATCTATTCGACCACTTTTCAATGATAATTTTGCTCCAACAAGAAACAATAGTTTTCTAGTTCAAGATTGTTCAGCTTCTTTAGGTGGATGTGTGATTCCAGCTTCAAGTTTTGTTGGAAATCAGATTGAAGTTGAAAGTTGTGATAGCAAAAGTAGTAATATTAGTTGTTTTACTCAACAGTATCATGAAGGAGATGTTGATGTTTTGAGTTATGATGAATTGAATAAGACTAAGTGTAACTTTTTGTTCTCAGCTATTGCTGTTGAACAGAACAAAGAGATTTCTTTGCAGTTTCAAGCTATTGAATTAGGGTGGTGGCTTCAAGGTTCTTGTCAATGTTCTAACAATGCTACTTGTTCAACGGTAAATTTGCAAGGAAACGGTACTGGATTTCGTTGTCAATGTGTTGATGGTTTCCGGGGAGATGGATTTGCAAGCGGCACCGGTTGCCAGAAAGGTCAGTTTAATTTTTTTTTTTACTAAATACATGTTTAGTATCACGGTGACTTTGCCATAATCACGGTAACTACGCAGGAATGGGATTTGTTTTTTACTTATGTGTTTTTTAGAAATGGGATTTGTTTTATTATTATACTTTGATTCTTGTTCTTAGAATAATTATAATGCTGCATAAAAATAATGATTATGATGCTTTATGACAAATTGGTTTGGTGTTGCTTTATTTTATGGCCATTCAAGTTGCTGCACTTCAATTCTGTGTTGTAGAAAAAGAAAGATTGCACTTTTGTTCAAGTTGCTAAAAACCTTAGTCAATTTCAATACAGAAGACCAGTCAATTTCGTCTGCTAAAAAAATTTTATTTTAAAAATCTTAATTTAAAGATACAAATTTAAGTCTGTATTTCTTTTAGTTTTTTATCATTTTAAATTTTAATTTGGGATTGATCAAAAGGTTAGTTTGTGATTTGTTAAGGCTCCTCCCCTTATTTGGAAGTTTTATTTCATTGGCAAACTAGGGACTTGTATCATATAGTCATGCAGTAGTTGATGTTTATATTTTTTATAAGCAAATTCTTGGGAAAAAGAATTTGTTAGTATCAAACTCTAAACAAATATAATACTCATCTGGTGTTTCAATTTTCAACTCATACCACTAGAGCTATTACTTTGAAAATGTAGTGGACCTCAATTGATAGATAAAACTCTTATTTTCAGATGCATTTTAAAGTCCATTTAATGAAGTTAGAGCATAAGCGCTAGTCAGTGTCTTAGTGCATGTTTGAATTTGTGGTAACTTTGACCAATCACGGTGATCATGGTAATTTTGTAAAAATTACGGTTTGGAGTTTCAATAAAATTACGATATAACTATGATTTCATCAAACTCACGGTCATTCCAACCATTGAAATCATTCTATTGTGAATGTGCTTTTCCAATACGAATTTCTGTCCCACAAATGTTCCAGACCAACTTTTCCTTTGTGACAAGTAACAAACTAGTATTTTTTTTAGTCTCGTGGACCTTGAGGGTCCTATTAGGCTCCTTTATTTTGAATTGATATAAGAAACTATTGATTGCTTGGTTTCCTTTTTAAATTCTATGCATACCACTTTTGATGCTTCTAGTAATGAAATTCATTGTCATGGAAAAGAGGATGAGGATGTATGGTAAATGAATGTGTCATGTACTCATGTGTGTTCTTATCTTGTCTTGAATTAGTTGTTTTTGGTGTGCTATTTTTTTTTGAATGGGAACCTATTAACAAAGAAAGAATCCTTGAAAAGTCAACATCAGTGGCTGCACATGTGTGGTAGCTAAGAATAAGATTGCCCTGAATTTTTTTAGTATTGATGGTGGTCAAAAGAGAGAGGTGGTGATAAATTAACAATAATAGGAATTAAGAGTTAGGATATGACCTTATATAAATATTAGTTAACGTTGATTACTTCTAAACTTTAAGCATGAGGACATCACCGACAGAACAATTTTGTTACCTTTTCATACTTTGCTGACAGAGGAAATTGAGTCTCATTCGAGTTTCTCAATTAAACAAAATAAACATCTAACAAACATACTAGTTAGAACTAAATGTCAAACATTTGCTGAGCTGTGCCACGTTATTTGCAGCAATTTTATAACTTCGAATGAGTTTGAATATTATCTTTTTTTATTAATTTTTTCTAGAAGAATATTTTATCAAAAAATATTAAAAAGTTAATCAAAACTAAACATACATTTTGTGATCAATGATTTGTGTGAAGTTGTTTTTGACTCAGTCAGCAAGGAACATTTTAGACCATCCAAATTGGTTGGTTGAGAAAAGTATTTGTTTGTCTGTTCCTTTAGTAAATATTGAAATCATTTTAACAATTTGCCAATGGTTGCTTTGTCTCAGCTCCAAGTTGCAGTGCTTCAACAATAACATCAGGGGGATGTGGAAGTGCAACTAAAATCGGCGTTGTTGTTGGAGGTATAACCTTTACTTTCATTCCTCGTACCGATGTAAATAATTTTGATTAATTCTACATGAATAATTTTGATTAATGCTACATGATTGTTCATATTTAACAGCGATTGTAGCCGGAGTTGTGATCGTGGCTGCTCTCATTCTTATATGGTACTGTGCCAGGCGCCGTTTTACTTGGTTGAGAAAGCATACCAGAGTAAAGCGCCTACTACGTGAAGCTGCAGGAAACTCTATTGTGCCTCTCTACGCTTACAAAGACATAGAAAAAGCTACAAATTCTTTCTCTGATAAACATATGCTGGGAACCGGGGCTTTCGGTACAGTCTATGCTGGAAAACTTCACAATGATGAGTTTGTTGCAATAAAGAAGATAAGGCATAGAGACACCAATAGTGTAGATCAAGTCATGAATGAGATCAAGCTCCTTTCTTCGGTGAGTCACCCGAATTTGGTTCGCCTCCTAGGTTGCTGCATTGAAGAGGGAGAGCAGATACTTGTTTATGAGTATATGCCACACGGGACACTCTCTCAGCATTTGCAAAGAGAGAGAGGTAAAGGTCTTCCGTGGACAATACGACTCACCATTGCTTCTGAAACTGCTAATGCTATAGCTTATCTCCATTCTGCAATTCATCCTCCAATTTACCACAGAGACATAAAATCCAGCAATATACTCTTGGATTATAACTACAAATCTAAAGTAGCTGATTTTGGGCTTTCTAGGCTTGGCTTGATGGAAACATCACATATTTCAACTGCACCACAAGGGACTCCAGGTTATGTGGATCCTCAATACCACCAGAATTTCCATCTTTCTGATAAAAGTGACGTATACAGTTTTGGAGTGGTTTTGGTAGAGATAATAACTGCCATGAAAGTGGTTGATTTTGGCAGACCTCAGAGCGAGATTAATTTAGCTGCACTTGCTGTTGATAGGATTAGGAGAGGTTCTATAGATGAGATTGTAGATCCCTTCCTTGAACCAAATAGAGATGCTTGGACTCTATATTCCATTCATAAGGTGGCTGAGCTTGCATTTAGATGCCTTGCTTTTCATAGTGACACGAGGCCAACTATGATGGAAGTTGCTGAGGAGTTGGAGTACATCAGACGCCGTGCATGGGCAACCATGGAGGAAGCCATATGCTTGGGTTCATCGGTTGGATCCGCGAGTTCATCACCTCGCTATGGAAGTGAGAAGTCGGTGATCGGTATTAATTTGAAGAAAGTAGGGCAAGAGAGTGAGGGATTGATTGTTCCACCCAAGCATGAGAACTTGTTGCAGTCTATGGAAATGGAGGTGAAGGACAGCTCCCCTGTATCGGTGCATAATCCTTGGTCGAGTGGACCGAGCTCACCTTCAACGAACAGCTTGTTGGGAAATGTCGTTCGGTGACATAAGCCTCCAGCAATGTGAAAAATACTAAAGGCATATATGTAACAGTTCTATTTTCTCTTTCAACTGTCATTGATATAGATATTTTTTATGTGTGATTAAGATTCTGGTTTACTAACAACTTCCAAAAGCTTATATGCAAAAATAATCAGCAGTAGATATACAAAATTTTCTATGCAGACAAGATGTAAACTATGAATAGTTATTATATATTAAGCGGACAATTTTCTATTAAGCAAGAATACCTTTGCTGCTTATTTCTTTTATTTTCCCTCTAAAATATACTCCATTAAGAGGACAATGTTTTGAAATAGCATGTGGTTAATAGTTTCAGCTATGTTACTTCTGGAAGGTTATTTTAAAATTGCTGAACCAGAAGACGTAGCCACATAGACCCCTAGAACTGGAAGATTATCGAAAGAAAAGTGCCTGTAGTAAACAGCAAAAGATAACCATTCAATTGAGACATGCGTCTGTAAAATTAACACAACCAATCATTTTCTAAAGAATCGTGCACAACTCAATAAGAAGTTTATAATGAGACGGAGGGAGTAATGCAAGTGTCTCAAATTTTCAAACATATCAGTATATGTCATTTAAATTTCATAGTCGTGGATGCTTAATTATAATCAGAGCAGCAAAGGAATGTTGTATCTACAGCAGCAATTTCTGATTGACCAAGAGTTTCATGAATTTAGTATTGGAGGGTATACAGATATACATGGTTTAAACACATCAGTACAATGAGTAGAGTAGCGAACTTATACGCGTTGAAGTGCCCAGAGATCGCACGAAAATAGACATTTGAGCAAACAATTGCCATTGATATCGGGTTTTAGATCCTAATCTATAACAGGCTTTTACAATGTTCTTAATTTGTCTGCTGAAATGTTGCTCATTGACAAATCTAACAGTTCACTGTAAAACAGTAAGAAGAAAGTATTGTATGTTGTTATCTAACCATGACTTCTTGGATCAACAACCTGATGTACCTTTCTTGCTTCAGCACTAGAATATTGACCTACAACACGTGCATGAGGCACCGATGTTTCACCACGAGCAAGCGCATCTACATTTTCAAGCAAATACTGTCTTGGAAGTCTACCTACTACATTGCCCTCTTCATTCCCTTCTTTATCAAGGAAAGCAAAGTGTGGAATACCCTCCACACCAAACTCGTCAAGCTCTTGCTCCCACTTCGTGTTATCCACATTCAACATTACAAAGTTCACTTTATTCCTGTTTTGAGAAGTAAAATGGTGTCAATATTGAAAACTAGTACACACCAAAAATCACAAACTATATCAACCTTTTATAAAGTGTAGGTAGTTGAATTTCCCTCAACATAAAGCATCAAAGGAGCTGATAAACAAAAATGATTACTTGTATTGCTGCTCTATTTTGTAGACATCAGGAGCTAATTCCCTACAAACCTCACACCAATCTGCATAGAACTCCACGACAGTAGGCTTCCCATTCGAAAGAGCCTGGAACAAGAAACATCCAAAACCAAAGTACAAACACTATAAAAAAAATATATAACTGATAAAATGTAACAATAACAAACTCTAATTGTTCTTCAAGAAAAAAAGAACTCAAATTGTTAGGTGTCAGGTTTTGGCCTAAGCCCAACTAATGCACTAAATAGGGGAGTTGGTTACATTTGCTGACGTGGCTAGTTTGTTAGAGGGGAATGCCAGTTATGTGAATGATAGGGATAGCAATAGAGGGGCATTCATTACCTCTCAGTTACGACCTTAGAATATTTAGGCAGAGAAAGTCCTTCCTTTGAAGGACCAATGCTCTGTGGTTAGTTAGGGATCTTCTTCACTACTGCCTTTTATCTTCTTCATCAATAGTACAACCCTCTTTTCATCATTCCATGCACTATGACTCATTTTCATTATTATTATTATTTTTTTGAAAACTCGGTATCCGATCCAAGGACCGACTAATCCGAGGGGACCAATCCCACCGCCCACTTGCGGGGGCCCCGTTTAAAGCCAGAGCAACCTCTGTATGGACTTAGCCCACCGAAATTGGCACTAGAGGGAATCGAACCTGAAACCTTTGGAGGAGCAAACTCCAAGATCCCAAGCCAACCACTAGGCCAACCCCAAATGGGTTATTTTCATTATTATTTTACTCTGACAAAATCTGGTTTTGCAACACAGATGAACTTGAAAAACCAGGTGAGTAGATTAGAAACATATAATTGGATTGGATATAAGAAATTAACTTTAAAACCATTAGTGTTTCACTTGAAGATTGTAACTCTTCATTTTTTACCATTTAAAACCATTAGTTTTTTCCCTTGCATTTGGCCTAAACATGTGTTAGTCCCAATCGTTGTTCGCCCCCCACAGTACGGTTCAAAGGTACTATTGTAAACTGAACCGAAGCACTATATATATATATATATATATATATATATATATATATATATATATATATATATTGGTTGTAAGACTATAAACCCTAATTCATCATAGATAAACGGAACTATAGTTGCGTAGGCAGGCAGCATAGGCCAAACTGCTCTATTTTCGTTTTGTCTTACACTTCTATATTGGTTGTTGTTCTAACAATAACATAAGCACTTCTAAGTCTATTTGAGAGAGCTTATGAAAACAACCTATAATGTAAAAGCACTTATATGATAAGGATTTATGCTATAAGCCGTTAATGAAAACAAGTTCAAGATCACAAAAACAAGTTATAACTTACATGGAAATAGTGTTAAGTTAAGAGTGGGAGGGAACCTGTTCATAAGGCAATGCAACAGCAGAGAGATCCTTCAAAGAAACACCAAAATCCAATCTAGCAAATACGAAAAGTCCCAAAGCTGCTAAAGTAGAAGCAATAGCGATTTTTCTGTTGATATCTTTACTTGGCAATTGAGGAAGACCATTAGAATCAACGGCTGAACTTGTCGTCGGTTTACTGCTACTAGTGCTAGGCTCAACCACCACTTTTATCTCCTGAGGCTGATAAAAAACATTAATTAATTAATTAAAAACGAAGTTAATTAATAATAATGGAAATGATTTTTTACCGGTGTTGTTGAGATAGTGTCATCTTTTTGGTTATGGTTTGGGTCTGTTTGGGAAGCTAAGGTGAGGAATCTGATGCGACGGTGGCGAGGAGGATATAGGGTGAATTGTTGAGAAGGTTGAAGATGAAGGCATGGCTGGAATCTATGGAGACCGATTGGATTTAAAGATAGACGAGCCATCCACGGGTGCTCAAAACAAATATCTTCGGTTGCTTGGTGAAGGAAGACTCTAACTTGCACTTCATTCCAACTGCCACCGCTATTAAGAATAAACAATTTTCAAGATTACTATAAGTTAAAAGTTGGAAAAAGAATTAATCAAAAAACGCACAAGTTAAAAAGATTAAACTGAAAGCTTTCAAAATTAACAATAAACAATTTTCAAGATTTTATTTATACTTTTGATTTATTATCTTGTGTCTTTATGACATAAGTTAGCATTTAGTAGAAATGTTTGCGTCATACGTGTATGAGATACCTCGACAAATATGTATGAATGCATGTCTTAGAAATTCCACAATTCGTATTTCTTAAACCATCCTTCCTTCGTCCTCCTCATAGAAGCTCGCCCGTCTTCTCATCTTAGCATCGAGTCTCCTTCTTTCGTCCTTTGCATCTCAACCACTAGTCCATGACTTCTTAACACATTGTGAGTTTGTCCTTTAAAATAAAATTACCGTTACGGTGTTGTCAAAAATGTCACTTAGATATCGTCATTGTGTTGCTCCACATAAGTATGTGATCATTCTCACTTGTTAACATTAACTCTTTACTACAATGTGAAACTTCTAATTTACACTTAACACACAAACAACTCTCACTTCCTCTAGCGAGAAATTGAACATTTGAAAGTCTTCTAACCTTTTTTTTTGGGGGTATTTTCAAATATGGAATTGTAATTTACATGCATTTTTTGTGTTGTGAGTTGTTGTTAAAGATATTTTTGATTAAAATTGTTTTTATGTTTCTTTCCACCATACTCATTTTCAACATGGCGGACTCCAACCATAAACTAGTAACCAAATTAAGTGACAAAATGCAACTCCCATTAAAGGTGCTGTTATGGGATTTACCTTTTTGCTGTCCTAAACCAAGTTGATCAAAATGTATGCATTGTATTAGATGGAATTAGTTCGTAAATTAAGATGCATTCATGTATCAAATGATCACACAGCCACAAAAATACACACTGAGATGCATTAGTATGTAAAAAATAAACACAAAATGCAGGAACATTCTTACAATTACAAGTTATTACATGATCACTTTTCACACAAACATACAAAATTGAATTGAATTCTAATAATAATATTCATAAACAAGACTATACTGTCACGAGTCATGACTTAGAACCTTCAGGCCCCAAAATACCATTCACCACTGCCGAAGCAACCAAAAGACCAAAAACCTCTGCTCCCGCAACCACAATCGCCTGTGCCAAACTCCCAAGCCCCACTCCCGTCTCTATCTCCTTCTCCGCCTCCTCCAATCCTAGTTCCGCCTTCTCAAGTCCTTTCTCCGCCGTCTCCAATCCTTTCTCCGCGGATTCAAATCCTTCCTTCACAATCTCCTCAGCTTTTTCTTCTGCTTTCTTCAAACTCTTCCGTATTCCGAACAGAGGAATATCCTGCGCCATAGACACCGATTCCTTTGCCGTTAAAGCAGTAGACGCCGTGAGGAGAAACAGCAACTCCCTTCGCCCGGATGATGGAAACGCTGTTACGGAGTTTGTAGCTTTCGCTTTGCATGAAAACGACGTCACATTGGAAACGATAACACGTTGAAAAGAGAGAGTTGGGAACGACGAGATTGCATACCCAACCATTGCTTCACGACACACTGATCCTCTTCGTTTGTGGCTACTGATTCTTCCTTTCTTTTCTTTTACAAACTTTAACCAAGTTTTATCATTACCTAAATACCCTTCCTTTATCAACCGTTATAAAACCGACGCGTGTATAAATAATCCAAAAAACTGTCCATGTTTTAAAATGGATCATTCCATTGGATTTAGGTTTACAAGTCAGACTATTTATAGAATAATAATCATCAATCTATCTCTAAAATTGTATGGGTGTGTTTGTTTGAAGTGTACCAAATTTATTTCTAGGAATAATATTTCTTGGAATATAAAGATAGGAATTTTATTCCAATGTATTTAGAAAACAGATATTTGGTTAACATTATAATATACCAAGAAACCTTAAAAATAGGGAATATAATAGGTAATTACACATAATTTTATTCTCATCTCCATGAGAACTTTATTCCTACCATTTTCTTTGGGAAAACTTTTCTATTCTCAAGAACATTTTATACCTAGGAATAAAATTTAGTAGACTTGTAACAAACATAGACATATGCATTTTTATGATTTTATTCTTAGGAATCTACAAATATAACTTGAAACAAACACACCTAAAGGTCAAACATTTACCGCTTGAACTTTGCAATAAAAAAAGTCTAATTTTGAGCAACATTTAACAACTTGGTCATTTTGTTAATTTGTAGAAAGTGATAGTATAAATCAAGAATTAATTTAATTTGTTAGGGTTTAGTTTCTTTTAGGTATTTCAATTGTGTTTTAGGCACTTTTGACTATAATGACCTGTTGTTTTGATTTTAACGATAAAATGGTTTTCATTTACTAATTTTTTTTATTAGCAATAGTTAGTGAAATAGTTAGGTGAATTAAAATACAACAAATAAAATTATATTATTAGACAAAAAAATTATATTGATATTGTCTTTTAATAACAAATGCTAGTATGTTAGTCTTCTTCTTTCTATGATTTGAACTTTGAACATTTAACTACTCAATTCTTTTAATGTATCGGCTCAAATCAGTTGAACTATCCAACTCTATCTAATGTATTGATATTCTAAAAGAACAAATAATTTGACACGTATAAATATTGTAAAATGGACAATAGTTTGAGTATATGAAAAATGTTGGTCGGATTGGAGCAATGTTTCATTTGATAATGAGAATGATGGTTACAAACACTCTTGCACTTAAGTTAGTGAAAAAGTGAAAAGTGAGAGGTTAAGAGTGGAAAATGTGCGTACATTGCATTGAAGTGAGAAGGAGTAATATAGTGTTGGAGTAACTATTGAGAAGTAATTGGGAGTTGTTACGAACAACATTCTTGAACGAGATCAATCGTGAGGATGCGATGGATTGGACATTTAGTAGGTGTTTGGTTGCATGGTGGAATTTAAAAAACGTGCGTTACAAAGCCTAAAAGTGAGTTTACATTGATAAACAAGTGTTTGGATATTTTTTTCATAAAGTAATTCTTGGGTCCAAACTCAATTCCAATTGAAGCTACAAATAGTAGCTTCTAAAGTTGCCCAGTTTCCCAACTGCCCTTCCCTATGTTTTTTTAATTATAGCCTTATATTATTAGTAATTTGTACTGGAAATGGGATTTTAAATGCATGACACCTGATTATTTTTTATAAACAATAAAATAATAGCAAATGTGTGTGCAAATATGCTTAACAAACTGGTGTACCAACGTCTCCATTAAAAAAAACGTTATGCTATATTTTGTTTTTTAAATTGACAC
>Ga0315915_1004740_pt1 | contig 17079 bp, 13 predicted proteins | sample MpolbnodulesMG_FD_207738 | JGI IMG/M metagenome (GOLD analysis project Ga0315915, IMG submission 207738) | Medicago polymorpha root nodule microbial communities from Los Angeles, California, United States - branched nodules | ecosystem: Host-associated > Plants > Roots > Nodule | place: USA...
GAGGATGATGAAGAATAATATGAAAGTCTCTAGAATACTAAAGAATAATGTGGAAGTCTCTAAAACATTAAAGAATAATGTGGAAGTCTCTAGAATACTAAAAAGTAATATGGAAGTCTCTAGAATATTAAAGAATAATAAGGAAGCTACTAGATACTCTACTAAATAAAATAAATTATGCATTAGGGAAATCTTAATGTTTCTAGATCCTTCTAGTCATATGAACCGGAGTATCCATGTCTCTAGAGTTTTCTTGTAATCGATGTTTCTAGACATTTCTAGTTTGTAATGTAGAGTCTTCCTAGAGTAGTATAAATAAGGCTCATAACCAAGTGTTTAAGCAATACTCAAACATTGAAGAATTCAATAATAACAACTTTCTTCGAGAATATTAGAGTTTTTCTCTATTTTCTCTACATTTCCTTCTGACCCTGAGCCACATGACATGTCTAGATCAAAAGGAAATGTAGTTATTTTAGATTTAAACGCAAGTTTACAGTTTTTGGACAGCATACAAAAGAAACTTGCTTTTTGATCAGATTGCTGAAAATGTACCTCTTAATATTGACATAGGAGGCATATCTTCACCAAACCAACAAAAGATCGGGTGGGTCCCAGTTCACCCCAACTTGGGAAAATAAAACTCTACCAACAGCAAGTTACCACTCAGTAATGAGTATTACAAACACAATCCGTTAATTTAAGTATAATATAGATTTGAAGATTGGCAAACGGAGTAAAAGTTAAGCAATATTTACATATCTGACTCTGCACTATTAAGCTGATAAAACTTAATCATCAGCAAAATATCTTTCTTCTGCATCAATATTGGCCTCCCTCTGCCAATGGTCGTCAAGGGTCTCATCATTATCTATTTTAGTGTAATCTACATGTTCGTGATCTTCTCCTAATAGAAACTTCTGCTGCATGATGTAAGTAAATTGATTCATCCGGTCCTCCAACTCTTCTGAAGATAAGGTTGGATCCTGCCTCGCTCTGGCTGGATCAGATGTGCCGTTATCAGTTACATCATGTCTCACTCGAGCTGGATCAGATGTGCCATTGTCGCTTACATCAGGCTGAGGTGCGTGTCTCTGCCGGTAGCGGAAATAAAAGGAAAGAAAGAGATGATCAGTCCACAAATCATACGGTTATACCATTATACTTGAACTCCCCAAAGCCCAAAAGATAAGAAACAGTGGATTAAAAAACAACATAGTTTTAGCGACTCTCAAACTGTTTATTGTTTAGATATACCAGTTTACCATGTCATTGATTGCTCCATGTAAGATACAAGATTAAAATAAACAACTAAGCAGATGATATTAAATGTAGAAAAAGATCACGCAGTATATTCTAAATGGTCATTTGCAGTTGAGAGTATGCAACATATTCGAATAAGACAAGACTGAAATACAATACAGTTAAGTTAGATTATATTCATCAAACAGGACAATTCTATTATTTACAACTACAAACAGAGAAGATGGTGAGAATTCTCCTTCCAATGGTTTTCTATGTTTCCAAAACTATATCTGAATCCCCCTCCCTTTTATGTTCAACCTCTTCGCCTATTTAATCAAACTTAACTTTCTTTCTAACTATAATCACCCAACTAATTCTATATCCAGTGACAACTAAATCTATAACTTGATGTGTTCTATCAACTACCCCGTCCCCTTGAAATTCCACCTTGGCAATTGAGAAATCCCTCGGCATAATTCTACTGTTTATCATCCCATAATGCTTCTTCTGCCCCTCGGTTGGACAGTCTCTCTGTTCATCGTTCACTTGTACATCTTCTCTCACAATAGTAACTACCATGCTCTCTTTTCTAGACAACAGTGGTCTCGGGATGCACCAGCTCCAACTCTGTTCGCCACAATGGAAGTACCCCGTTTCTTGTCATTTAAAATACTCTTGATATACAAGGTGGCACTCCTCTGTTTCACAGTGGGTGCAGCTGCGAGCTGCTGCTTGTTTGACAGACTAATTCCTCCTTGTGCATCTGTCTTAGTAGTAGGGTTGGCAAGAACTACTTCAAGCAGGGTCCAAGAATGTGAGGCTTTATATTGGCTGGGTAAAACCACAAAACAGATCCAATGGTTTCCCTTCAGATACTACTCTGTATCTGACTAATGCTTGAAACCCAGTACATATCCATAGTGTTAGATATAGAATAAGAGGAGTGTTATGGACACTCTCTTACACCCACTTTTTTATTGGTTGAAATCCACGTGAGTACCGCACTTTTGAAATGAGTCCCACATAAAGTGGTGAGACCCACATGGGTTTCACCCAATAGGAGAGTGGGTGTTTGAGGGAGTGGTAGAAAGAGAGCATTCCTAGCATTTCTCTATAGAATAAAGATATTAGAGTAGTTAAAGTTGTTAAGGAGCTAGTTAGGGAAGTTATTAGTTAATGGGGGTAGTTAGGACTATTATGTATAGATAGGGAGGTTATGGAGTTAGAGAGGGTATCATTGATCATTTATAAAATTGTGAATGGAGTAGTGACTCTATTGGAAAAGGGGAAAACCTTTGGAGGAGAGTTCTCTTTCTTATCTTTCCTATTTTCTCAATCAAATTGTTATTTCTATTCTACTCAATTCTTGGGTTACCAACACACAGTGCATGAAATTGAGACTAAACAATTTTTATAGAAGTATGTGCTTCATAGCTCTTCTTCCACAGCTATTTTCATTTTTGTGGGATTACAGGTAAGAACTCTACTCTTCACATTCTGTTTACCCTCCCAGGAAATACCCCAGTAACTTACTCCTCAGTCACCAATGCTCGAGCCACTAGGACCAATGTTCCGCAAATCGAGTGTTAACTCTCCGAATTTACCGAGTTTACGTGTTTAGGTACCAAAATCGTGTTAACTCTGAGGTAAACTCGGTTTCTGGTAAAATCAGAAGGTTTGACGAGTTTGATCGAGTTAATACTCGGTAAATTCGTGTAAACTCGACCGAGTTTACATCTAAAAAAAATAAAAATAAAATTGGCCCTTTTTTTTGGCTCATTTTTTTCAAAATCCAATTCCTTTTCTACAAGCTCAAAGACTAAAACGTTTACTAAATAATTACTTTTACAATAACATGTTGTTTCTGAAATGATACGTTTTTTTTCTTTCTTTCTTCTCTGCGTTCTTAAACCATGAACAGAGGAGCACATACCAGTTAGGGTTGTGATTCCGATGGTGGAAATTCAGATTTTGACACCGGTTAGGGTTGCGGTGGTGGTGTTTGTTGACCTTTTGAAGAAATTAACTAGTTTATTTTTTAGATAGTTTTATTAACAACTTTAGGAACTTGTGAAACTTGTTTTTTTGCGTTAATTTTTGTATTTTGATGTTAAGTTGAGCATAACGTGGTAGTTTGATATAATTTGCCTTTGTAATTAAGTCATATTTTGCATTATTGACCTATTTACAATATTATATTAGCTTATATATGTCATGCATATAATAAATTTTATATAATTTTAATTTTTGGTAAACTCGTACGAGTTCTTGAGTCGAGTTTACCTGGGCAAAACGAGTTGAGGTAAACTCTCGAGTTGCAAAACCTTGACTAGGACCTTAAATTCTTGCACATATTCCTCCACTGTATATGATGGTCCGAAAAAAGAACATAACAAGTTCAAAATTGATAGGCAAATTGACAATTTGACACAGATCACAGGTTTGAATTTACTATAGAGTGAAGGATGGGGCGACTACGTTGCCCTCATTGGTGCTGGATTCAGCTCGGTGAACCTAGGTTTCACCTAATCATGTTTGGGTTCATTCACCTCATTGGCCTGTTGGGTCCATTGCAGACTTGCAACGAGAAGTCTTAATTGTGAAGCTAATATTTTATATGTACTAGAGAGAAGATTTGCAGATCACAAGGTTCAAGTTTTACTAATGTGTGAAGGATGGTGGGACTAAGTTACCCTCATTGGAGCTGGATTTAGCTTGGTGGAGACAGGTTTCAACTAATCATGGATTCATGGTTGGGTTCAATCAACACATAGGCCTGTTGGGTTTATTGCAATTTGCAAGAAATCTTATCACAGTCTTATCACTCAATTGTAGTATTTTGGATTTCTTAGAAAGCGTTGAACCTCCTGGGGTGAATAATCATTAATCAATATTGCCGACCAGTTCAATTGTCCTCAAACTCACAATTCTACGCAAGACTACCCGAGTTTACACAAACAATTTAGTCAGGCAGTTAACTCGACGCTGATAGCCAGAGTAGTAAAGTTGGACGATTTTATAAGTGGCTCGACTCTTGATCTTAGGCAATGGTATCCAATGATCAAAGGCCATTTTCTACACGAGTTCAACTGAATGCCCCAAGGTTTTAACTCCATCCATTTCCCCGAATAGAAAATTCAGAAGGTCGGACTTTATCACAGAAAAGCAGTTAAGAACGAATAAAACTAACGGAAGATAGAAAGTAAAGGCACACTTGTATTGTTGAATACTGCAAAACATGAGCGGAAAAAATGAGAATTCTGCTTCCAAGGCCTTTCACCAAAGGGTTCCCCTTCTAGTTTCTAACCCTTCAACTATTTAAACTAAGCCTTCCTGTTCCAACTACAACCACCTAACCAATTATATAAATTCTGCAAAATGTGAGAAAATAGAACTATTGTTGTATACATAAATAATTGCTGCAAGCCACATGCATAAAGATTAATTGGTAATTTAGAATCCTTCTTATTTTGTTGCAAATAAGGGCTTGCTTGGATTGACTTATTTGAATTTATCTACTGACATAAGCACTTGTGAGACTGTTCGGAAGAGCTTATAAAACAAGTAATAACATGTCCATAAGCTATTATCAACTTATTTCTACAGCCTATGAAAACAGCTTATAGGTAATATGAAAATAGTTTGACTTAATTTTATCTTTTGGTATAGAAACCGCTTTACACACAAGAATAAGTACTAATGCTATAAGCGCCTAACTAAGTTGTTTATCCAAACAGGACCTAAGTCTAGCAATTGATCAACATTGTCCCATTGAATTGTTCTCTACCTGTACCTTTTGTTTTTCACTTCATTTAGAGCGATTCTTTATCCTATTTTCTCCCTATAGTATAGGTTAAAATATGGCTACTCAAAAACAAAATAAATCCTAAATGAATAATTGACCTAGCATGAAAAACAAAATCTTCAAAAGACAGTAACTGTAACACAAACACATATCAAAGGCATGCTCAGTGTTTGACACCAACATAACACCGACACAGTTGATTATATTCTATTACTTATATTTTCTCAATATAGATTGAACCGGTGTCCTAGTGTTGATTTGTTAGTGTCAATGTCATGTTTAGTGATAGTGCTTCATAGACTGATAGTTTAAAGAGTAATACCTCCACAGTCTCGTCTTTTTCAAAATCATCATCATCATCATCATCTTCTTCTTCTTCTTCTTCCTCTTCCTCTTCCTCTGGAAGTCCTTCATTACCAATCCACTCACTTCTGGGCACACCAATCCTCTCCTGCTCCCTTCTAATCTTAGCGACAATAGCTGCCTCCTCACACCTCCTCAAAAGTGTATCAGACCACCTCTCACCCGGCCTAGCCATCCTCCTCCCAAACCTATCCTGAAACTTGCCAACATACTCATAATGCAAATAAGCCTCACGTTCTCTCATCGCCTCCTCCGAAAAATAAACTCCACCAACCATCAACTTATCCAAATAAGCCCTCCTCCTATTCTTAGCCACCACCGCCTTCCTCCTCAACTCCTCCGTCGTCGGAGGAGTCAAGACGCTTTGCAACCGCGTCACATGCCAGTTAATCTCGTAATCGTCCTTTAGGGTTTCGAATTCGGTTAATTCGGTGGAAGTGAGATTGGAACCGTAGCGTTCTAGGAAGAGGGATGGGTCGCGAGTGAGAAGAGAGTGGAAGATGGATTTGCGTTGAGAAGCGAGTGTGGCTGTGGATTGTTGTGCGCGTGGAAACCATAGATTCTCTAGATTTGATAGTCTATCTGAGATTTTCTCCTTCGCTTCTTCGCTCACTTCTTTTTTCTTCTGTTTCACTTCCATTATTTTCTTTTACTTCTTTCTAACAACATCAACTTCTTGGTTTATATATGTTCCTTTTCTTCTTCGATCTTCTATTGGGCCATTTCGGAACATTGCTCAATAGGCCCCTTCAATTGCTTACAGACAGTGGATTTAACAAGTAGATGGGTAATTTTTCTAGTAAGCACTTAACATTGCATTCAGCATATTGCGGCACACGGTGGCTTGAACTTTAAGTCCTTACAACTACTCTTTCATAGTGGACAATCATTTAGCAATATGAAATGAAAAACTTCATTATATGACCATCATCTATCTTAGGAAGACAAGAAAAAAAGGTTCCTCTTTCTTTTGTATAAAGAAAATCCACTCAACCCATAAATTATTCCAGCAGCCAGTGACATGATCTGGAGCTTAGGTGTTTGTGATGTTAACATCGAAAATGCAATTTTTGCCAGGTTTTCTGTAATCTTAAAAATTTGGTAAATGTAACTTTGCTTTCTATTTTTAAGGGGAAAAAAAAACCATGATAAACTCATCACATTATTAGTCCTCCATAGTACTAAATTAAAATCTATCTGAAATCCTTGTTGTCCATGCACGCTGTGTCAGAACCTTGTTGAAGCTTAAAACAAGCAGAGAATACGACACATTTGTTGTCCATTTACATTGAAGCTTAAAACAAGCTCATCGAATTCCAGTCAATCGAAAGCAGAGAACACAACACATTTGTGTTCATAGTCGTTCAGTTTGGGAAACTAGGTTGATCAGTTTGCCCGAGTTCGTATTTGGAAAATCTTGTAACAATAAGCACTATCTTTTCAACCGGGAGCTAAATGAAAAAACCGCAAAATCATTCAAGAATGAAATTAAAAAAGATAGATAATCTGATTTAAGAACATGCAAGCCCATGTTGGCATACAAGGTTCTTGAGAAATAAAACCAGACTTTCAAATGTCCTTAACAAAATTACTTTAAAGCAACATAATCAACATTTGAGATGAAAGCATGCCAAAAAAACAATAATATTCTCGTCACTGTTCTTAAAAACCTAGAATTAGTAATTCACGGTCACAAACAATTATCTAATACTCCCAATCATCATTAGCTTATGTATCTTCAAAAGTGTCCATATAAGCTAAACCATCATCATCATAGTAGTAACTGTCATCTACAAGTAATTTGAAAGTTGTAAATCTTTAATTTTCTCACGAAACCTTTTTCCCAAACTTGGACTGAAATTAGGACAAATACAACCTCGTAGGTTAAGAGATTCAAGAAGAGGGCAGCCATCAAGAATAGCAAGCAATGCACCATAGTTACACAAAAATCCATTCAACTCAAGATGGCGTAACCTAGACAATGTTTTTGCAATAACAAATGATTTATCACCCGCGTCATAAGAGTACACAAACCCGCCATTAGTACTTTGATTGAAGAACAAGTTCTCAAGATTTAGTGACTTCAAAAGAGGGCAACATTGACCAATAACTTCAAGGCAATCCTTAGGTAGGCTGTTGCTACATGAAAGCTCTTCTAATAGTGAAAACCTCTTCACAAATACACTCAACCCTTTAACTGAAATCTCATTCCAGCCAAAAAGTCGTAACCGTTGTAAGTGACTTGCCCTGTTGCAAATAGAAGCACCAGTTACTATCTATTTGAGTTGTTACAAAAGAAGTTAAATTGAGTGCATTGCAAATTATGCTAAATGGCTAAAAAGGAGAATATGAGACGAATAATATTAAGTTAAATTATAATTTAGAGTATGTATAAGTATAACCATCGTTAAGCAAGATGACATATCAAGAAGGATCAGTACAGTTGATAACAAATTAATTATTATATTATTATGAAACTGGAATTGAAACAAACAAAACTAATTACCTATGAGCCATATATTTGAGAAGTTCATCGGTTCCAAACCCCCTAACAGCAATTTCTTCCAGATGACCGCAACTTAGGTCAATCGCACAGCGAAAAATCTTCTCCATGCGCAAGCGACTAAAGTCAAAACGACAAGTCATGTGAATGGTACGCCACATTAGAGGATCCTTGCAGATATTCCACCACAAAGGACAAATAGTACGCCCACTTATCACAATATAAGGGTTAGTGAGCAAAATCGTAAATGAAATCTCTTCAACAAAAGAAAAATGAAAAAGCAAACTTGCTTTCATATCAATTGGCATTTGAAACCAAACTTAGTCTGACTAACAATCTCTTCATATCAACATGAACACATTCCTTTTGAGACTACAGTTTGTAGCTTGTGCATTTCCATGGTGAAATGCAATCAAACTTGCGGTGGCTGTCACTGAGACGCACTCCCAAACACACACTTAAGCAATACACCAAACACAGTCAAAGTCCGTTTAAATGTGAAAAAGTATTATTTTTGCTCCAAAGAATCATAAGCATATGAAACTAGGAGAAATGATCTTTGACATGGCTGATAGCACCCATTGAGAACAAGTAGGTAATCCCTCTTTGCACCAGCTTCAAACCATTGAACACAACCAGAAGCTCTGCATTGAGATTGTTAGAACGGTCAATGTGGCCCAAGAATCCCACAATCCACCTACCCTCAGCACTGCCATTTTCAGTAAACCTCTGATGCCTTTACATGCCTAAAGAGCTCCCAGCCTCCCCATCTTTAAAGGATGCCAAACAACCGATCGAAGCACCTTCTCAAGCTTAGAGCCTGATCTGAGTTGCATGCTGAGAGATCAAATGGTGAATCCATTTCAAATTGGGTAATTAGAGTTACACCATCAGTGTGAAGAAATTCATTCCTAGGATCATGGTATAGTAAATGACTAATGAAACAAAAATTTCCACATAATTTCCGGAATGCTAAAGTTGAGCCAGAATCAAAATTAAATATACTTCAAATAAGCACAAGCAGACACAACATTCACAATACCTGCTGCTGGAAAAGATGCACGTGCATCAGCACACGAATATTTACAAGACAATTAATCAATACCGGCCCATTTTCTAAATTCCTGAACATGCTCAAGCCTTTTGCTTTGTGCTTCTGTTCTTGCATCCGACGCTTTTAAACTCCTATAAAGATTCTTATGAAGTCTAAGAAACTCGCTTTTGTACAACAACTTGTCGGTATACATGTTACGGTCATTCATATGGCCAATGACCTCCATCACTCTCTCAAAGTAACCTCCTCGAATGAAGTTTAGCAGCAGTAACTCGTATAGATCTCTATTTACAACTAAATAGTTGTTCTTCATGAATCTCTTGATGTCTCCCCACAAGAACGTAATCTCACGATACATACCGAGAGAAGAATATCCACACACGAGATGAGCAAAAGTTTGACTTGTCGGTTGAATTTTCATTTCGCACATTCTTCTATACGCCCTCAATGCATCCTCTATCATTCTTGCCTTGCAGAAAAAGAAGATCGAAGAATTGAAGTTATACACTAAAGGAATATCTGTTTGATTTTCAGCGTTCAATATTTGAGCTAAGGCGACAGCCAAATCTGATTTACCAACTGAATTTGATGTTTCTCGACAAAGGATGTGTTTGTCAATAGCATCATCAGACAATTCTGGGTGCAAATCAATCTTTTTCATTTGTTTTAGCAGTGCCTGAGCTTCTCTTTGCATTCCCTCCTTCTGATATGCTGACAAGAGTAATATATACATATCACAACCCATTGGAGACCCGGCAGCCTCTGCGTCATCCAAAATGTCATGAGCAGACTCAAGCCATCCCATCTGAATGCAAGCACTGATCACATCAGAACACAACCCAGATCCTGTCGCTGAGTATAGTTCCCCTTGAATGCTAAGTAAAAGTTTTGAAAGTTCACTAATTCTACCATCTTTTTTGTAACCAATGATAAACTTAGCCAAAGCTCTATTACCAAGAGCAAGTTTCCCACCCTTATAAAAAACAAGACCTTCTCTACCTTCCAATTTAAGCACAGTGTCCTTCTGCAGTAGCTCAGGCTCTATATGTATCTTTAATGCATTCTTAAGATTAGGCGATCCAATGGCGATAAAGCTCGTTTTTTTTAAGTGATTCCTATATTCTTCATTATTGTGACAATTATGCGAGCCATTCATATCCAAAACAAGCTTAGAGGCAGCATCAATGTCGTTAAACTTAAAGTGCAAGCTCAACAAACTATCATAGAACTGACGATAATGCCGAACATAAGACGCCGAAACTCCATCAATATGACATTTCAATTCCATCAATTCATCTCTCAAACCATTCATTTCTAAAATCTGCGAAATTATCACAATCGAATGTGCATCAGCCACTGTCCCCATTAGCGGCATTAATTCAATCAGACACAAGCCTTTCAAACACAACTTAAACCTCACACAAGCATCAAGAACAAGGTTAAATACCAAAGTATCCGGCTTCAACACGATTGCATGTTGCGCCTTTTTATCCTTCAAACTATTATAAAAATCACAAACTTGAGACAGATAATTCGATACAAGAGATGTTCCAATTTCTGTCTTCACAGTATGAAAAACAATCAAGGACAAAAAATTCATAGATGGCACAGACCCTTTATTAAGCATCAACCTAAGTATAACCAATGCAGGAGACGGCATTTGCATTCTAGCCAAAGACAAAGCAAGTTTTGTCAATGTATCAACATGAATCAAACCTGAATTCTCATCAACAATTTTCAAAACCAAATCACATGCTTTTCTCACCAAAACATTATTAGAAGAATAACACAACTGAACAATAAGCTGATTCAATAAATTAACCTCAGGGTAACCATAAAGATTTCGAAAATCGCGAAAAGTTTCCAATGCTTCTTGCAATTGATGATTCCTCAAAGCAAATTTAAGCTTACCCAATAGAATTTCTTGGGTGGAACGTTCCCATGAAAGCCTCTCACAGTTGTCAGAAAAAGTTGAAATGTTTTGCGAAAATGGATTGAATTGGTTGAAATTGACATGCCCATGAAGAATGATTTGCAAAGGTTGAAGCTTTTTGAGAAAGGGGTTTTGGAATAGAATGTATTTGGCAAAAGGAAGCACCATAACACCATTTATTATTGCTCGGAAATGTAACAGAGACTGAAAATTTTCTGAGTTGGGTAAGCATAAAAATGGGGGATTTTGGAGAAATTTGAATGTTAAAGCGTAAACCCTAATTTGACTACGGAGGATGGCATAGATGAAGTCAAATACAATATCTTTACTTTGGATACATTAGTAATTTTGTTTAAAGAAAAAAACTTTAGTCCCTCATCTAAGAAAAATCCACATTTTAGATTTACTCAATAAATGATTCTTATGGTCTATATTATTGATCATATGTATAGTTTATTGAATGAATATAAAAAGTTTATTTTTAATTATAATAGTGATCGGATGATGTATTTATTTAGTTTATTCAAAATATAGTTTGTGAATAACCCTTTTTATTGCACTTGTATTTGTATTGTAAACAGTGCTTTATTTATGTCATCTCTTTTAGATTTTTTTTGTTTTTTATGTCATTCTCTTTATGACCCTTTAAATTTTGCTGAATTAATTTGTTTTGTTTGCATTTTTGTGTAAAGGGCGGTCCTTGCTTCCCTTAGCTTCTCTTCCAGTTGTTAAAGCAAAAATATCATTAATAACTATTGAGACCGACTCTAAATAAAATATACCCCGCCATCATATGTAAAAGTCTCTAAATCAATTCTGTTCCATCAATAGGAGGACAAAATTTACCAACTTAGGAAAAGTCTACTCACTTGTAACACTCCATGCTCATTAAAACATGCACATAAAAGGATAGTTATACTCTTTCTATAAAAGCAACGACACTTCAGATTGAATGTGTCTTGCCGTGTTCGGTGTCCAACGCTATCGTGACGCCAATACATATAATTACACTTAATCAATTTATATTCTTAAACAATTATTGGTGTAATCTATGTGTCAATATCAGTGTCCGATGCCAAATTTAGTGATTTATAGATATAAACAGGAAACATAAATAGGAGAGCTACACAAATAATGAAGCATTGCTGAGTTGCACTATGTAGACAAACGAAGCAATATGTAGACAAACGAAGCAATAACGCTCAAAAATAAATATTGACAGTTTCATGCTAAATGCATCAAGATATATACCATATCACTCAACGCTCTACTTTAACCCTCAAATCTCCCCTTGACAGTACAGTTTTTGCGTGCGCCACAAGTTTCAACTCCTACATAGCTGCAATATGGCAGAGATTCGTGTTAATGTAAAACAACAACGAAAGTTTCGACCTCATCAAGGAAATTTTGCTACAGCTCTTTCAAAAGATGCTTGTGCAAATTCTGCCCCAAACACAACGTTGTGTTGAGCTAAAGCAACTCCTTTAAAGCATGAGTTTTTTCTTTGGTTATTTGTTTTTTTCAATACATTGTTTATAACATCTTTGGTAAACTCATCTGAAATCTGCCAATCATTAACAAGTAATGGTAGAATACGAATGCAGAAATTCCACTATTGAATCAATGAAACAATACAATTGGTGAGTTTGGAAATTACAACAGTAATGTACTAAAGGAAAAATAGAAGAAGGCGAAGTACAAACTCTTAAGCAATTACTTTACCAGAGAATATCTAAAGGAGAAAGGGAATTTTCATCAATTTTCCACACACCAAATCACCAATCATTGTGCTATTTTCGCACCATCCAAGAAATATTTTCTATTTGAGAATTCCTCTCTTTTGCTTCAGAATGCTTCCTTGATCTTATGATCAATTTTCATATCTCATTTCCTCAATTGATTTTCCACTTTGATGACTTAAATTTTCTCCATTCATATCCAAGCATTACCTACCTCCCCGGTTAAAATTGACATTGTTCTCAATGCCAATGTCATGGCCATGGATATATGCATAAAAATGTCTACTCTACTGCACAATTGAATCAAATGTATCGTCAAATTACCCCATAATTTGATATAGGCTTTCAGTGTTGGAATTTTCCTTCCACGCCAGTAGGAAAACACTAGGATTATTGAATCTTAGATATTCTGCACCTGTAACATGGTGTAATTAGGAAGCTCCTTCATTACAGCAGGGTCCATTTTTGTAGTAAGCTGAAACACAATTTTTTTAGTTCACTAGATGTGGTGACAGAGAAATATAGATCACAATTTGCATCGATGCGATGTCACTACTGTAGGACATAACAGGAAACTCTGAATTCATTTCAAATGAATAGACTGAAGTAACAATAGGAGCAGCATAGAATGAGTCAACATATGATTTAGAAAAAAAACTGATCCCCTGTCAGTGACATCCTCTAAACTAAACTATCATCAGTGTCATCATCAATCATACTCAGAATAGGTAGTTTAACCATGCAACAAAATTTGTAATTTTCATTACAGAAGATATTGTCCTAGCATAACCATAGAGAAAAAGATCCAGTAAAGAACACCGATGAGCTTCAAATAACCAATCTCAAACACAATAGCAATCGTGATAGGGTAGTGAACTACAATTCTCAAGCCGGATCGGTGTCACATAAAAGTGTAGTACATAGAAAAATAATATGGGAAAAACGTTATTAGCATCCATGTATAACAAAACATGACAAAAAAAAAAGGTTGTTGAGTCTGTAAGAGCACCATGTGACCACCCCAGACAACATGTGTCTAAGAACGATCAACTACAACATAAGATGAATGAGAATCATCTTGGCCGTTAATCACGTTCTGATCACATGGTCTCACATGGTCTTTGTTCTGATCACATGGTCTTCGTTCATCATCCAGACATAGGTTCCTGTCTCCTATAGAACAGATCCTATTCAAGTAAGGTCGTGGCAGTTGTTCCACGCGTGTGTTATATGAACACTTGAATTCTTCTAGTTTCAAACGATGTGGGACTAAAAGCTTCTTTCTGTTGTAATACTTGCTCATAAAAATGCTTTTGACTCTTGAAAATTCCAGCTTTATAACAAAGTTAGTTACACTTCACGCAAAATCTTTTCGTACTCAATAGATACATTGATTACATGGTTCCAAAACAAGGGGAAGTTGATCAACTAAACACTTTAAAAATCACTTATACAATGACATTTTAAGGGTGGAAAAGACACATGAGCAGATGGAGAGGTAGCATTACCGTGATTCATTCAACTAGCTTTTCAATATAATTGGATTATAAACCCTTTAATATTTTAACAAGTATAAGTTTAGATGAATTAAGGATGGCCAATTTTATTTGCATAATCATATTGCTTATTATTCGTATGGTCTAATTTATATTGTACAAGAGCTGGCTCTGAATTTTGTCCAAGAATTCAACCAAGCAACTGTATCAGTGCAGGATCAATCTTTCCAACCTGCCCAGTCATGAGAGTGGCTGCACCATAATTCACGTTTGAAGCTTTCCTAATGCAAACATGGGGTGGGATATGATTTTCAAGCACCGAGCTGCAGTAAACTATAACGCATAAGAGAGCAAATAACAGTGTCCTCTTTTATTGCTATGATTGAGATGGTGTTAACAATGTGCTAAGAAAATGAGTCTGGAGAAAAGCATAGATAGTTAAATCCGATGCAGCAGGGTTGGTAAATTGCATATACAGGAAAAGTTCATTAGCTGCAGCTGAACCAACTTCAGGACTGCATTGCAGGGAACTCTTAGGACAATACATTTTCTTTGTAAAGTATACAATCCATTAGTTGCACTTATATCGAACATTACTTCTTTATCAATCTACTTCATCCCCCAAATCATCGTTATATCCCCCAACAAAAATGATTTGTTATAACGGTACTTATATAGTAAAGAGTACATGCACTAATACAAATAAAATAAACATTCGATAGAATCCAAGGTAAATTAAAATCTTGTGATGATAGACGAAGAGCTTAATTTTGTAAGACCATTTGAACCCTTTCTTAATTTTGTTGACTTTGAAAGTGCCTGTATCATTTCTTTATCGTTGAGAATACGAGATGAGCTGATAAAATGAAAAGATAACAAAGATGGGATCTGAGCCGAGAGGAGAATATAAATGAGATGGGAGGAGACAAACGAAGAGCTTATATAATACTCCAGTTTTTCCAATAATAAAATATTAAATCAGTATAGTTAACTCTTATACCAACTGAGCTACACACACATAATATAGTGTGTTTTTTTTTTTTTTGAAGGAACACATAATATAGTGTTATTATCCAATTTGTATGAGTTATTATGTTGTGAATTTGTTTTTAAGTTGATCATAACATATTGACATATGCACTAATTACAGATATTTCATAAATAATATAAATATTAAAAATACTGGGAAAAGACAACTTGGAAACCTGACTGAAAAATTTCAATGAGAATGTGATTTACAAATTACAACTCACTGAGTAAGACATAAATATAATAACAAGCATGGCATCTATTCATTTCTGTTTGAGCTTTTACAAACACATCCAATCCAATTCTCTTAATAATTTGAGAACCTAAAGTTGTGTTCTCTCAATAATTGCTAAACCTAAAGTTGTGTTTGCTCTCAAGCAACAATTTCATCCACGTTAGAATTAAATACAAAACTTGGGAAAGAAGTTGTTATGTCCCTGCATCAATGACAAAAAGAACAAATTATAGTTTGAACAGCATAATATGGATAAAAGTAGATTGTATATATATACCATGAAAATAGTCCAGCACATACCTTAGGTAGGGAAGTGTCATGATTTTGAGCAATGAAGGATTTTCAGAAACAAATTTCCGCCACTCAACAATGTCTATTTTTCCATCTTGGTTCAGGTCAGCATCCAAGAAAGTCTGGCCAGAAAAAAAAACAATGTCTAACTGAGGTTTTTATAAAAGTTGCAACCATTTATAGAAGATAAAAAAGGTCAAACACAGCTTGGCAACTTCTATCACCAACAATATTTTTTCTGCAGGTGGACTTTCATTTCATATCTAATATTCTATGGTATCTACGAATTTTGCTAACATATATCTAACTTATTCTTAATCCTAGTTAACACTCCAATTACCACTTAAAACCCTAATTCTAAGATTTTTAGGCGCCAATCAATATTAGCCCTTGGATCTAACCCTTTTTTGCGCCATTAGTCTATCAACCCTACATCTAATCTTGATTATCGGATGCACATATCACAACACACCGAAACATTTCAAATTTTCCCTCCTCGCTTTTTGTTACAAGATGCATTGTATGCTTCCTTTCCAACTTCTGCCGTCACATTAAATTGGATTATAATTTCCCATACAAATGTGCTATACCAAGGCAAGGTGCTTTTATTGCATATGATTTTTCTGATTGTATATATATATTCCATTCACTCTGTTCAACTCTCATCCTTTCAACTCACATCAGTTACGTTTTTGCTATCACTATGGCTGATGTTCAGGTTTTGCTTTCATACTACTCCATGACCGGTATGTGCATCCCAACTTTTAGGATTCGTGTACAGTATCCCCTTTTTTCTTCCTGATACTGAAATTTGTTCATGTGTTTGTACCAGCACCTTTGAATCCAAATCCGACGTCCGAGTTGGAGAAGATCGTCAATGATCTCCGAATCAAATACTGAACCTATGTCGTCGATCTTGACGTTGAATACGTAAGTTTAGATGTTTTTCTATATACGTTGTTATCGTATCCATGAAATAAATTGATTAAAATGCTGATTTTTCATGTTTTGATTTTTAGGGGATGGTTGTGTTGCCAACCCTGTTTGGTCATGACTTCGGGGACGAACTTGGTCGATACGCACTGTTGGTGGACCGTAGCTACAACGAATTTGAGGTTTTGGTAGAGAGAAACAATGGTTGAATTTACCTGACTACAGGTTGGCACGCCCTCAAGGATTTTTGCAATGTTGCTCTTGGCTCTTGGGTTTCTATGGTGTATGTTGGTAAGGGCAAGTTCGGTGACTCAACTAAGTCTGAGAAGAAGGCTGCTGGCAATGAAAAAGCCGTCGACGAAGTTACTCCATGGAGCAAGTTGAGTGGCAAAAGGTCTGTTGATAGTGTTGATGAAGCTGGTATAGAAAATGAAGTTGCTCAAGTGTCGTCCA
>Ga0315915_1004742_pt1 | contig 17072 bp, 6 predicted proteins | sample MpolbnodulesMG_FD_207738 | JGI IMG/M metagenome (GOLD analysis project Ga0315915, IMG submission 207738) | Medicago polymorpha root nodule microbial communities from Los Angeles, California, United States - branched nodules | ecosystem: Host-associated > Plants > Roots > Nodule | place: USA...
GAAATGCTACACTTGCCAAGTTTCTAAAGGTCAGTCGCAGAACACTGGTCTTTACATGCCTTTACCCATTCCTGATGACATTTGGCAGGATTTATCTATGGATTTCGTGTTGGGTTTGCCTCGTACCTAGCGAGGTGTGGATTCTGTGTTTGTGGTTGTGGACCGATTCTCCAAGATGTCTCATTTCATTGCTTGCAAGAAGACTGCAGATGCATCCAACATAGCCAAACTGTTTTTCAGAGAGGTTGTGCGCCTTCATGGGGTTCCTACATCTATTACCTCCGACAGAGACACCAAATTCCTCGGTCATTTCTGGATTACTCTGTGGAAATTATTTAGAACATCACTGAATAGGAGTTCTACCGCTCACCCCCAGACTAATGCACAAACTGAGGTCACGAACAGGACGTTGGGAAATATGATTCGCTGTGTTTGTGGTGGCAAACCAAAATAGTGGGACTTGGCTTTACCTCAGGTTGAATTTGCTTATAATAGCACTGTGCATTCTGCTACCAGAAAAACACCTTTTGCACTTGTTTACACTTCTGTCCCTAGGCATGTGGTTGATTTGATTAAGTTTCCTAAAGCTCCTGGAGTTAGCGTAGCTGCTGAAAAGATGGCTGAAGAGATCATGACTGTGAAAGATTCTGTCAAGGCCAAGTTAGAAGCTATCGGGTTGAAAAATAAAGTTGCTGCAGATAAACGGCGAAGAGTCAAGGTATTCAATGTGGGGGATGATGTGATGGTGTTTCTGCGAAAAGAGAGATTTCCCGTTGGTACCTACAACAAGCTACAACCCCGCAAGTATGGCCCATTCAAAGTGACTCGCAAGATCAATGATAATGCATATGTGGTAGCACTTCCAGATTCTATGAACATTTCCAACACTTTCAATGTGGCAAACATTCATGAATACCATGCAGATGAAGTCCTTTATCAAGATGAGAACTCGGGGTCGAGTTCTTCAGAGGTGGAGGAGACTGATGTAGGAGGGCTTCCTTAGTAATTTTATAGTATTTTATTTTAGGCAAATCTTAGTGATTTTCTAGAACTTTCTATTATTATTTTGTTTTGTTTTATTTTGGCCCACGGGTTTGTTATTTCTTTCACTATATAAGCAGAACTTGTGCAGCCTAAGAGGCACACTTTTATTCATTAATAATATTCGAGACTTTTCTCTCAATTCTGATGGATTCCAGAAACCCTTATTTGATAGGTTTGTCGTTTGCAACCCTATTTTCACAAGTTTGTCGCTTGCAAACTTGTTCTTTTCTATCTAGGTTTAGCGATTGCTAACCCTACGCTTCCGTACTGCGTCATAATATGAGGGGTGTATGTGGCTTTATTTAAGATTTGAAATGTTATTGACAAATACTTTTGGATCTAGGGTTAGAATAATAATCTATCTAAGTTTTTATTCTAGACATAGGATATAATCTTTGATAATCACTTTGTAATCAAGAACTTAATGTTTTTGGATCGTTTAATAGGTTGGAAAATCGTCGATTAAATGATCCAATCGACTTTGTAATTATTTAAATAGTTTCGGAAATCGACTTTTAAATAATCCGTTAGAAATCACGACATCATTTGGACACGAACGATGTTGTTGAGTGATTGTGATAATATCGTTTAAAGAGCTATTATCCGTTATTTGATCGGGAGATTGCAGTTGTTACGCTTGGTTGATTGTCTCTGACCCCAAGTGAATTAGCCCTATCTCGTCTCGATTTACTTTTATGTCGAATAGTTAAAATAGTTTTACACAAACAAACATTTATACCCAAACACTTAATATGATAAATGACGTTAAAATGCTTAAGATATATGCAACTCCATGCGGAAACGATCCTATTATACTCACGTGTAAATACTTTTATGACATGTAAAAATCTTACATCACTTTGTTGGGCTCTGTAGCAACCCATTTTAAAATTTCATGGGATAACCAATAATTCTTTGATTGGCCTGTTGAGAAGGGCATGTAGTTGCTCCTTTATTTTGCTTTTGATGATGTTTTTGTTGTTGTTACGTTTAAATTTGCTTATAAGTAATTGCTTAGTATGTAAAATCACTTTAACTAATCTCAGTCTCAAAATCGTCTACAATGGTGTCAGAGTTTTGCCATTAGTTGTGTTGATCCTTGTTATTCAAGTTTTTCAAGATTTTATGATTTTATTATGTCTTTTGATTTTATGTCTTTCGATTCAAATTGTGTGAAGAAACACTTCAATATGATTCATTGGCTTCTTCAAGTTTTTTGATGATAGGTCTTGATACAATTGAAAAGTCTAGTTAAGAGACTTTGGATCGATTCAGTCAGTGCCTAAGGTATTTGATTCTTAGCTATTGAATCGTTTCAATGTTCTTTGAATTGTATCAATGATCTTCCGAAAACCTTGAATCGATTCAAATCTATGCATGTGCAATTTTGAATCAATTCTAAGTTCTTGACCTTAATGCCAATCTTAATAGCTTTCAGATTTTCATTTTTACACTAATTGAAAGATTAACATATATTGTGATACGATTCAAATTCTATTTTTCTATTGTTATATTGAGGCAAACTTGTTATTTTCTCTCCCACCTATATATACCATCATCCACTCATTTTCTCACTCATAGAATCAATTTACAAAAACACTCTAAATTCTCCAACCTCTCTTTTTCTACAAATTTCTTCAGATTAAACACTTTTTCTAAGAAATCTTGTAGGATTTGAGATCTAGATTGTTAGGATGTTCTAGGATAATTGTATGTTTGGTTTCTTTCAAGGATCTTGGTGGAGCATCAAGGATCTAAAGAAAAAGTATGCAGTTTTCACCTCTAAAGGTAATAATGATGGGGGTTGTTTCTCAAATTTTCAACGTTCAAGGGGACCGAAGTGGAGGCATAGCAAGGAAGGTTTCTCGGAGTAGAAGACCGAATGATTGCATGCAAGCTTGAGATTCCTTGTGGATTGTCCGATTTCAAGGGAACTTGAAGATTGGATTTTGTGTGATTGCTAGGCATAAAATATTAGGAATCAAAGGAATATTTTTAATCATACACTTGTAAACGTTTTCATCATAGTGGAAGTCCATAAAAGAGGTGTTTTCTTTTACAAAGAGAGGATGTACCACTAGCGAGAACGAAAAAGGGGAACCTTGATAAATCTGGTGTTCTTCTTTCCCTTATCCTTTTAATTTCAGAAATTTACATTGATATATGATGCTTATTGATTAGATTAGTTACCATATGATTGTGATTATTTGACATAAATATAATTTCAACTGTTCATTGAATGAGATCAATGCGTATTTAATTCAATCAAATTATATCATGAAAATTAACATGTCAATAATCTTTTTCATATATCAAAGTTGTTAATAACTTGTGTAGTGATTTTCTGTTTATCAAGAGATTTTCACTATAATCACTAAATAAGAGTATATATTAATGAAAAAAGTAATCAATGCTTTTTTGAAAATAGAGACAAATAGCATGAGATACATAGATATTGAAAATGAGACACATAATTAGGAAAATTGCTCTTGTCAATTTAATGCTTTTTCCACCGACTATCCAATGTAGAAGCCAACGATAGTTAACTACTACTATGAGTATAATGGTCTTTTACTGATGTGAGATGAGCAATTGTCCATAAAGAGGTGCCAAAATGGGTTACTTGGCCCATTTAGAGTCAGTCTGAACATGCTTCAGGTTTTATAGCTAGGGTTGGGCGAAAAGCCCTATTTATATAGGGGTCAAAATTTATTACCCGAACCCGATCCTTTACGATTCGCAGGCTAAACGGGTCGACCCTTAATTATTTTTATTTTTTAAAATATTATAGAAATTACCAAAAAATTCGTATCAACATTTTTTTTTAGTTATCCCAAAAATATAATTAAAAAATACAAAAGAGAAAAAAATTAATGTTTTGGAGTAGTGCAACCCCATTCAAGTTTACCAACTCCCATCTTAAAAATACGATCTTTCTGAGTTTTACGATTCATAAAAACTTGAACTTTTCCTTTCAAAAAGAAAAAAAAGATTTATTTATTCATTGAACTTCCTTGTTCCATCATATGACATATTTGTATGGCTAAAGAAAAGTAAAGCTTTTATGCTTCATAAATATTACTAATTTATTTAACAATTTTAGTTATGCGGGTCAAATGTGCTACATGTGACCCATACAGGCTATCCATAATGAGTAACAGACCATTTAGGACTGGACTAAAAAACCTTGAAAAATTTGGGCTGAAATTTAAAGCCCAAGCCCTATGTTTCATTCGGGTTGCCGGACCGGTCCATATGGGCTAACTCGTTTTGACGCTAATTTGCTAAATTTGGTGCTAATTCTAATCTTGTCGTCCACCAACCGTCTCCAGCTGACCTCCTCCCCCTGATTAGAGCTGATGTGCTAGGCACTTTTATTGTTAGGAGCTAGCTGTTTGTTCTATCTATTTTTTTTTTTTTTTTTTTTTTCTGTTTCTGTTTTCTTTCCTTTTCCTGTTCTTTTCTGTTTCTGTTTTGCTTATTGTAACCAAATTTTTTTTTGAGTGAATATACAAATCAGTCCTTAACGTAATGAGCATCGGTCAAAATAGTTTCTATATTCAACTATTGATAAATACATCCGTGAAATTAGCGTTTTTTGGTCATGTTTTTATATAAAATTATGTTTCCTTACATATTCGAAAATTTAAATTAACATATATGTGTAACTTGAGAAAAACCATGTACTTGGTAGTTAGGACCATACCAATGTAAGGTGCCACATTCATCAAAATACCAAGATTGAATAATGTAATAGTCCAGAATCAACATTCATCAAAATTTGAACATTATTAGATTACCTTCACTAAATTGGACATCACTTGTCACTAACTATTGTCCTTATTGAAGTGTTTATGACAAAAACCTGAATGTCACACATCGATACATATCAGGTTTTTATTTATTATTATTACATTCTAGTTGGATATATGTAGATTGAGAAGGACTATTGCGTCCCAGCCGCCATTGGTCAGCTTCACGAGCCGATTCGGTGCAAGTAAAACTACTTAAACTAGTTAGCATCTTATGAGTTGCCAGATATTAAGTTCTTTCCAGACACTACGTTCTTATCCTGATACGAATATTTCCGGGTCACGACAAGCTGCACAGGCAGAAGTTCTTTTCTGCAAAAATGGAAAATGAAATCTTAGAAATGTTAGTGATTTAATGTAAAGCAATGTTGAATATGAGCTGGATGCTAATAGAAACCACAAAAATAACTTTTCATTTCAATCGCATATCTATCAAATATTTCGTCTTCCGACTTCAAAGATTTATTTTTCGAAGATTTATATAGAAAGCAGTGAATGCAATATGAATAATTTGAAAACATGAAACACGGTGAAATCAAAAGTGTTATTTTTATATTTTAAAGTTAAAATAGAAAACATTATCTAAAACAAGAGATCTGTTTAATATCAGAAGTCACTTTTTGTTTTCTTTAATTAGAAACGAAAAATACACAGTAGAACGAAATTTCAAGCTAGAGTATTATGTGCAGAATCCAAGCTAGAGAAAAAATACACAGTAGTACGACATGTTACAGTTGAAGCGCTAAAGTAGCCGGCGTAGAGAAAATTTGGTGATTAAATATTATGATGAAGCAGAAAATGTACCTGTTGAAAGCATTTTACGTAATCCGGAGAGAGCAAGAAGAATCATTTTCTCGCTTCACCTGCAAGGCTCGCCTCTGATGCTCAACTTGCTGCAGTTGTGACGACAGTTGAAGCAAGTCAATGGTCGTGCCATCTTCACAGGAAAGACGGTCTTTCACGTTGACAAAATCCGACCCTTGGAAAACCCCATCTACCATTTCAAAATGGGCGATTTCATTACTGTTTGATATCAATATAGGACTAAGATGACTTCCATCCGTATGATTTAACTCAGACGGAAACCTATCCGAGACGCCACTTTCAGAAACATGACTCATGCTATAATGGCTATGGCTGCTCGGAATAACTAAATGACTAGGCATGGGAATTCCTGTTGATTGGCTTGAAGAATTCTGGGATTGAGATGACAGAAGAGAGAGAGCACAACCACCATCCGATACTCCCGATAATCCTTGAACAGCTGATTCTGTTTCAAAAACATTGAAGTCTTCACTTCCTAAGGAGGTATCTTGGAATAATGATTGTGATCCGGAACTCGAGCCTCCTTGGATAGGAGGAATATGACTACTGTTTTCACAGAAGATGCTTCCTGTAGCAGATGTAGCACCATTTTCTTGAAGAAAAGGAAATTGTTTATTGTTGTATGAAGGAAACAAGGTTCTTGAATGAGGATGTGCATTTGTAATTGGAATAGAAGAAAGAGGCCTAAAACCGGTTCCACCCTCGGCTTTTATAGGTCTCCACCAGTTACTATTTCCACATTTCTCAGAAGATAAGACCTCACCGGGGAGTATGTCTTGGCATATAAAAGATGCCGATGTTAGCATGGTTCCTTGGAATCTGCTATCTGCAAGTACCACACAATCTTTATAAAGCTTAAAGAATTTATACTAAGAAAAATGTAAACTATTCAAACCTACAAATTTTCAGCACAAGGAAACTTAGAAAGTTTATTTCATTAAAGAAAATATACGGTAACCTACGAAAAATCCCACATTGCATCATCTCTTTCTTCCCCAATCTTATTAATTACTCAGAGACAAACATGGATTACAACAACAGGAAATATATATTATGAAAACCTTTAACAGTATATTAAATAAAAAATGGTAAAAAAAAGTGAGTTTCAAAGGCTTTATAATACTAATAATCAGGAATGTAAATGGATAATTATCGTTCATAAGCAGAGATAGCTTTACAGCCTGTTTGCATTGGCTTATTTGAGCTTAACTACTAACATAAGAACTTGTGAGGTTGCTTGGAATAGCTTATGGAAACAACCTATGACAAATCCACATGTTGTTTTCAATTTCTTTCCTTAAACTCCAGTATAATTTCTAAAAACAACTTATAGCTTATACGAAAAGAAATTGACTTTATTTTACCTTTTCTTATAGAAATAGCTTATACATAAGCACTTATGTGATATGAGCTTATGCTAGAAGTGCTTAATTAGCTGTTCATCCAATGGTTCCCATTGACGAAAATTTGGCACTCTAAGATTATCGACTATGATAGTGACTAAACTTTATAATGAATCTTTTTGTTTCAGATATGATTCCATTGTTGAACAAGTCACTAATGGTTCATATCCACCATATGACTAAAGAATCCAAATTAAAGCTAGCTTTACACCAAAGATGACAAATGATAAAGGATGGTGCAAAACCATCAAAAGTGGGAGAATAATTCAGAAACAAGAGAAAATTTGTAACAAATGACACATAATCACCATGTTGTAGATCTATATGACTATATCCATAGAATCAATCAGAATTCAAAAAGTATCACGTCTATTTTTCCCTTCATCGGGGTAAGAACACGTGCTTAATTTTTATGAAAATCACTTCAAGAACACAGTTTAATTGATGAAACTGAATTACATATCATGGAATACTTTGGCCAGATGATAGGCATTGCATCTTCACAGAAAATTGTAAAGCAAATGTACAACAGAATACGATAATCAATATCAAAACTGAGAAATTAAGTACAAAAGTGAGAATTCAGTATAGGAACAAATTTTACTATGGCATGCTTCTATATACCCATCAAAACCAAGTAGATGATATTATTATCTGTGATGGATTTTAAAATTTTTGTGATCCTATATACTCTAACTTTCAACTTCAGCAAATATATGCATTTGGTCACAAATCCTGCACATTCCGCAATCAGTACATAGGTGGTCCTTAGATCAAGATCAGACAGCCTAGATTTCAAGCTCGATATTTAAGTGTTTTTAAAAAAATCAAAATTTGCTTGCTTTCTGCAACATCTGATCTTGATCCAACAGCCACCAATGTGCTGACTGCATGGATGCGTGAATTTGTAAATGCAAGAAATCCAAATCCACTAAAAAGTAGTTAGGATTTAGGAAGGGTGGAACATTGAGAAGGAACAAAAGATTAAATTATTTTCCATAGAATATTACCTCCATATGACTGAAGCAACCTCCCAGCTCTTCCAGAATGAATACCAACTTGTGGCTTTCTACGACGCTCATTATGGCCTGCAAGACGTTTACGACAGCTACGCTTACCATCATCAAATTCAGCCAGCAAATGAAACCTGGATAGTAAGCTAAACATTACAGAAGCACTATATATATCATAAATAAAAATATAGCTTTTAGTTACAAAGCTTGTTCACTTTAGAAAACCTCAAGCGGATAAAGTAGAATTTGGCTACTCTAAAATGAGTAAATTCACTTTAGAGGTAACAGTAATCATTCAACTGTTGATGAATGTTAAGCATTGATTTTCAGATCAACAGATATGTAATGTTTTCTGCTCTAAAGTGACTAAAATCCAACCTTAGTAAAGCAAAAGTAAAAAAAAAATAGAGAGAAAAAATACTATGATCAATATAAAAATAGTAATATTCATAAAATGGTTGTTTTTTCCATTTTCGAAAAGGAAGTAGTACCCGAAAATGACTGAATCTATTTAGTTCAAGAAGCTTATCCAAGACCATATATTGATTAATTTGGACTATTAAAAAGTTAGTAAACCAACCATTTCCACACAAATAATGCAGATTTGGTAAGAATAAAATCTACATGACAAGCAATTGAGGAGGTTATATGTCAAGATTTAGGATTATTTGATTTTAAAAAGTTTTCTATTTCATTTCTAGAATTCACAAGCAACTTAAAATTTTTGCAACATATTATAAAAAATTCTAAGTGAAACAATGGGGAGAAGGTAACAAAGTAAAAATATTGTGCAATTTTCATAACCAATTTTGTGGTTTCTATCTATATTTAGAGCATAACATCAACTTGCAAAAACCAAAAGATGTGAAACAAAACATTAGCTTGTAAAATTGACCAACCTACTACATTGTTGACAAAACCTTTGTTCAATTCCATTCACTATTACTTTAGAAGTCTTTGAATGAACTTCACAAACTTTATGCCTCTTGTGATAATCTTTAGAACCACTCAAATCCTTATTACATCCATATACTTGGCAGTAAGCAATCTGAGAATGGACTGCCGAAGACCTCACCCTCTTCGACGGCGTCGACGATCCAGACGACGACAAAATCGTGGCCCCCTTCGAAAATGGTGTACCAATTCCATCTCTATGATCACCAAATCTACCAAGCTTCAAATCTATGAGTGAATTAGAACCATTAGTGTCACCTATTGAGTTTGAATGCTTGGAATTGAAGTGTTGTTGTTCTCTTTCTGAAAATGCATTTGGTGCAGCCATAACAAAAGAACTACTAGTGACAATTTTGCTACCAACAACAACATCATCATCATCATCAACAACATTAGACAATTGTTTTCCCAACATACCATGGAAACCCAATTCCTCAAAACCTTGGTTATTGTTGTCATTTTCTATGTTTTGTTGAGGTAAAAAACTAGATGGGGTTTTCAAATCCCAACCCAAGATTGAACCTTTGGTTCTATTACCAAGTGTGTCATTTGAAACATACCCTTTATCTTGAGGATCAAAACTCCAAGACTCCATCACAAGATCAAAGACCCCACTTCAATTGTTTCAAGAACAGTACCTCAAAACTGTACCAAAATCTCAACTTTGCATAAAACTCATAAGAGAGAAAGCAAAAAACCTTCAAAAAAAGAACTATACATATAGGGTACAAGTGTCACACAAGAAAAAGAAAAGATAAGAAATTAAACTTTGAACCAAAAAAGATTGATGATTGAGAGAGAGAAGTTGAAAATACAAAAAATGTCAGAAGGGCACGTGATAAGAATGAAGAAAAGTTTAGTGATATGTTCTCAAAGGGAAGAGTGTGTCAGTTGAAGCAGAGAACTCAATGGAGGCAAAAACACAATGAAGATAATGAATGTGAAAGCCATTTTGGAAAAAGAAAAGTATAAAAAGTTTCCTAAATAATAATGAAAGAGAAAGAGAAAGAGAAAGAGAAACAGTGAATGACTTTACCAGTGTGTACTTGGAAGAAGTAGTGGGAATGGGTTTTGAGGGTGATGGAACTCAAAGTGAAACAGGATTGAAGTGATTCCCAAACTCCATGGAAATATTTATGACCCTTGTGGTTACTATTTCTAGCAAAGGTTGTTGTAATAGTGGATTAACACCATAGCTTTTTTAGTTTTTACTTTGTTTTTCAACAATGTTCATACACTTTTAACCATGTGGCATGCAAAGTAAAATGATCTTACAATATCTACAAGTGTATTTTTTTAGGTGAGGCCTACGTTCATGAATAGGGGTAATTTATCCCTAATGATAGATATGATTCGATTCTAAAATGAAGAAGAAGAAAATTACATGTTGAACGAAAGAGATGAAGAAGTTTGATGTTATTGACATAAAAATGATAATTGATTGTAAGGAAAAACTAAAATGGTGAAACCTAAGTTATCCCTTGATGAATTGAGGGTAATTTACCCTTAATAATAAATAGGATGAGATTATTGAATGAAAGAAATGGATATCATATGTTGAATAAAACAGATGAAGAATGAAAATTGTTGAAATTCGAAGTCTAACTCATCCTTACAAAATCGGATTGTAAGGTGAGGATTGCCTCTTATTTATAAACTATCACCAAGAGTCTCATTTATCTGACGTGGGACTTGAGTTTTTTCAATAAAAATGGTATTTGAGTGTAAGAAAAAAGATGAAAAAAGATGGTATTTGAGTGTAAGAAAAAAGATGAAAAAAAGATGGTATTGGAGTGTAATCTCATGGTTTTTCGTTCTAGACTGTACTCAAATATAATTAGTTGTAAATTCAAGTCACATTTAATCCTAATAAACTTACTTTACATAATTAATTTTGTCACCGTAGAATAAATTGTGCATCTTTAAAATCGCATTGAATTTAACAAAGGTGTGATTGAAGTATCAAAATGTATCCGACCGGGAAATTAACATGCAATAACACACACTAGAGCAAGCTAATGTTATCTAATGAATTTTATTTATGAACATAAAGTTACATCAAATACTAAAAAAAACAATATGAAACAAAAAGTTATTTGTTATTTTTTTTTTACCAAAGCAAAGTTAATTATTATCATTAATCAACCAACGCTTAATACAAGAAAATGTTCAATACAAAAATGATATGAATCAGAAATACAGTGACTAACTCAAAAACAGATCGTCCTAGCTAAAGTATGAGCAATTATGTTTGTTTGACTCCTAAGAGAGTGATGGATGCAATAGAAATATAAAAGTTAAAGATGGAAAATGAGGGATCGAATTGGTATCATTATCAGAGATGACTTGGGAAACTTCATCGCAAAGGCATCCAAGTTGATGCGACTTCAGATGAAGCCATGGGATTTTGGGAAACTATAGAGTTCACATAATAATTAGATCAAAATCTTCATAACACTTTGTTTAGAATTCGGTTTTGGCTATCTTGTTACAAGTTTATCTTGTCGTTATTGGGGAAGCATCACTAGGGATGCTAATTGAGTGGCCCATTATTTGACAAATTGAACTAATAAATCTAACACTTCAATTTAGTCTATAAAGTATAAAAATATAATAAACAAACAGTCTTCAACCGAATAAAACCGACAATTTAGCTTTTAAAAGTATATTTTAGTTCATCTATTTAGTCCACAATATCTTACTATCAGTGTCTAAACTGACGAGTTTTGTATACTTCAAGGATTACTTAATATATTTACATAGTTAATATATTTACATAGTTTAAAGATTAAATTGAGGAGAGATTGATAATTTAAAGACTAATTTGATGGTTTATTTTAAATAAAATTCTTTCTGATTTGGTGTTACTTTTGGTTAATGAATTTTCTTTTTTCTCAAGATAAATAAAAGTTATTTAGTGATTGTTAGTAAGTAGCTTGTATTTTTTATTTTTTATTAGCAAAATTGATGAAGGTAAGCATCATGAGTATCAATACTTTCTCTATCTCTCGTGTGCATATAATTTGGACTTGGAAAAAGATTGGTAAACTATCTTAATCTGTACACCCTTTGTACCACTATCAAAAAATTTAGTTAACAAAATATATAGTCTATGTGACCATTATTTAGAAGCTGAAAAATGTGGTCACGCAACTAAAATGTGCGTGACCACTATTTTTCCACTTAGTTAACCAAATAAATTCTGAAAAATAGTGGTCACACAACTAAAAAAACGTGGTTACACAAACTATATATTTGGTTAACTAAAATTTTTCAGAGTGATACAAAGGGATGTACACGGTAATATCATTTTTCTTTGGACTCATAGCACTCTAATTACTACTAAAATGGTTTTTTTACTCTCCTATAACATGTTGAGACTATGAACGGGACCAAATCTAAAATGAGCATCGGAACACTTCTGCTAAGAGAGATTTCATTTATTTGATTCAACTTGTGAAATCTATATACTCTAAAATTGGAAAAGCATCAATATCAAATTCACGTGAGACTATTGTAACTATCTTTTTTATGAGCATTCTGAGAGGTTATGTATCTATATAAGATTTAGAGTATTATGTATTTATTTAAAACATATGGGAAATGTTAACTTGTGCCTTTAGGGAACAAGATAAAAATGTTAAAATAGAACTAAACAATAAATATTGTATTGAAAAGATAAGTTTTTAAGTTTTAAGGTTATGAATGCACAATTTTCAAAGTTAAATTTCTTTATTTAGTTTCTTAACTTGTGTCCTTAGGGAACAAGTTAACAAGACCCAAAACATATTTATATAAAGCAATCTCGAAAAACAAAGGCATGAGACTTGAAGAAGATAATCAATTGGTTTGATAGTATGAAATTTTACAGGTGTCTATTGAACTTGATTGTAATCAAGTGGTTGACAATATGTGAAGCTAATCATTGTCATTTTCAACTTTGATGCTATTTCAAATTTTTAAAACTTTGATCAGTTCTACACAACTTTTAAGATACATTTTATTCGAAGACAAGTAAATAACATTGATCGTTGTTAGCTTGAGCGACATTGTCGTACACTTGTTCTCAAATTCATGAGCATATGTCATGTTGTATTATAACCACAGTTATGAATGAAATGAATTAGCTGTGTTTTATTTTATTTAAAAAAAATGCATCTATATTAAATATAGGAGTATAGTAACTATCTTTTTCATGAGCATTTCATTTTAGCTGTGTTTTATGAGCATTCTTTTCTCTATATTTTTTTTAACATGTTTATCCTCATCCGTAAAAAAGAAAAAAACATGTTTATCCTCTATCATATCCTAGATTCAAAAAGATTATGTATGGTATTCATGTCGTCTTATGTATATGAGCTTTCATAAATTTGAACTATCACCTCTTGGAAGTAAATGTTAAAGCTGATCCACTTTAGAAGTTATATGGTCTATTTAGTAGTTTTAACACACCTCTAATTTCAAATATAAGGAAAGATTGATCACAAAAATTGATATATTTATTTTGAAATAATCTAAAGATTAATAATAAAAAATAGTTTATAATTTGGACAGGAGAGAGTCTATAAAAAGAGTTTTAATACAAAGTGTTTTTGTTGCTGCTAGTCAACATCATTTTCAATACCATATGCTTTTTATTTCGTGAGCAAATAATTGCTCTTAATGACTTGGAAAGCTGTGACTTGTGACCAGGCTCAGTTCAGTTGCCAACTTGAACTCTACGCCAGTGAATCTTAATTGCATAATTGGGCAAACCTATGAACGTGAAAATACCTCAAAAGCTAAAAAGAAATAAGTAAATAAATGTCCTCTTTTTAAATCTGATAATTTCTACACGTAACTATAAAAATTATTTTTTTATTTTTTTTGACAAAACTATTTTTTAATCTTGTAAAACTTGAGTAAGCGACAAATTTTCCTTAGGAGTTGAAATGTTATTGCATGTCCAAACTTATATAGTTTTGCTCCTTTTGTTTTTATATGATAAACTTTTGGTACTTATTTTTCTTTTTAGATTACTTGCCTAACAATTTTAATGAATATTTTGACTAAACAATGTTTTACATGTTTTTAAAATAGAGAATTTTTTTTTCGATCACAAAATAGAGAAATGTTAAGACACATGTTATTATACTTTCTTTTAAGAACGTGTTATTATACTAAATATAGAAATTATGTATTGGAAATTGTTTCAATTTATTGATCAAAATTTTGATAATTACTTCTTCTTATAAGTATTTACTATTTCTAGAATTTTGCTTTTTTGAGAGTCTTTATGAAATTCTTAATGTGTCCTAAGGTTTAGGATATTTGCTTTAGTTTTATATATGCACGTGTTCTATTATTCATCCTTTGATTCTAGATGCCTAAGGTTTCTGAATGAGTTACAAGTGGGATTCGCTTGTGATTGGTTGAATCTTTGGAGAGGCAATTGAAATTGGACCGCATATCACGAAGAAAATATTTTGAAAATTCTAAACAAAATTAAGGTTATAAGAGTAAGGATTATATGGGGGGGTTTCGGCTTTCGAACCTGGACACCTGAATTTTTTCACATTTAAAATGTGTGAGCTCTAACTATTAAACTATTTAAAAAAAGTCATGACAATGAATAAAAGATCTATACAAACAAAATTAGTCAGACAACTGATCAATATCTTTTGGGAAAAATGCAATAACCTCCCCTGAGGTATGCTCAAACGTCACAATACCCCCTGTATTTTACAAAAAAACATTAGCCTCCCCTGGAAAGACGTCGTTAAGCTACTGTTAGAGAAAAACAAAGGAAAATTAAGCATATGTCTCTTTGTTTTCATTATGAACCAATTTCCTTCCAATTTATTTGAGAAACCTTTCACCACTTAAAACTCATTGTCATCAAGTGGTTCACCCACCTACGAAATTGTCTCTCCCACCATAAAATGAAAGTGAACATTCTTTTCTTCCACCATTTCCTTGCTGGTACGTTGCTTCACAACCAACAATTGTTCTTCCTAAATTATTGGGCCAAAGATGAAAAAAAAATCACCCCAACCAAAACCGTAAAATCAAATGAAAAAGGGAGAAAGGGCGCTCGTTTTTTCCGATTGAAATGCAGAGAAAAAACCATGGCAATCACAACGACCTATAATTGCATCGTTAACGTTATTAATTCATATTCGCCGTTGAACTCCCCATAGTTTGTGAAAATGAAATTTGTCGATCCACCTTCACATTAGGGAACACCAATCATAATTTGAGCAAAATTGTTGTAACTGGTTTTTGGAGCAATTTACTTCTTCCTTGTTCTAATGTAATTCCCAATTAGTTCACCACTAACTTAATTTTCTAGTTCTTATTATACACCACTCAAAAAATGGGTTATAAAAAGTTACTAATCCACAAATAGATATATTTTTGTCCTCTAAAATAAGGGATAGATTTTTGTAAAAATTTAGTGGAGATCGTCAGTGAAGCAACATACAATACGAGAGAGGGACAATTACGGTGGTTCTCTATGAGTTGAGATTGTCAGCGTAGTCACAAGTGTTGCTAATTATGACCGTAAAGGAGAACCCTTGAGGGGAAGAAGATAACCCTGCATTTTCATGTTTGTAAAATATTACTTCTCATGTTTGCTTTCATATATGAATTTCTCACAAAAAATCAGAAGCTATTTTTTTTTTTACAAATAAGAGGCTAAAGTTTGTATTATTGTTTAACTCTGTTAGTTACTATTTGAGAAGTTAATTTTGGAGGGAGGTGACTGTCCATTGTTTGAACAATTAAGGGAGGTGAGTGTCTAGTTTAAAAATAGAGGGGGTCTAAGTGTCATTTAGAGAGACCTTAAGGGAGGTCATTGTAATTTTCCCATACCTTTTTTGACTCAACAAAGAATTCAATATATAATTAGAGTGATTCAGGGTTTTGAAACAAAGATGGGGGAGTTGCATTAAGACGGTTTATTGCAAAATCTTAAATATATAGTTGCATGTATACTTGCAATAAAAATTTACATCAACCACAAGTTTACACTTTAGAAATAAAGAAATATATAGTAAATATATTATAAATTTTAACAAAATAGAATTATTATTTAAAGTTTAAAACTCTGTTTCTCCCGACCTCATGATGAATCTCGGGGGTGCTAGTCCACCTGAAGGTCAAAAGTTCTCTCTTGAATAATCTGACGGGCAAAGATGGTGTCCTAACCGGTCCTCATCGGCATGACCACTAAAACATGGCACACCGGAGATGAGAGTAATTGTATGGGTACAAGTCCTCTATACTATGAAGCCCAAATACGGGTACGATATGATACAAATATGTTAAACTTAATTTTTTTAAATTTAGGTTAAGATATAGTTAAAAACGTTAAAAAAATTAGGTTAAACTTATATGCATGTAAAATACATAAGAAAAAAATGTGCATTGATTAGTCTTCAAAATATAGTAATTGTGATGAAAAAAAAAAGTGTAGATTTTGATATAAATCATAATATAATTTCCTTAGTATGCTACAATATTAACAAAAAAACTTAAAATAAGTTTTGCATGATGTTGTTTGATTGAGTCTCTTATCTCATTGCATTCAACCACAAAAATCATAATTTTTAAGTATGATTTGTTGAAGACAATTTAACCGATCTGTATCTTTTTTTTTTTTTAACAAGCTTAACCAATTCACATTTTAACTTGAATAAGATACATCTTCTTTAAATTTTCACAACATTGTCTCATGTTTTTTACACTTCAAATTTTATAGGATATGTATCAATGAAGTATCTTATAAGTATCAGCGTGTATTCGTGAAGTACTCCATTCTTCAAAAAAAAAAATGTATTCATGAAGTATCCAATAAAAAAAAAAAATTAAAAAATTATTATTATTATTATTATGATACTTCGTGGGTGTGATTTGTGAGTGTCCATGAAGTATCAGTATCCGATACAGATACGTCACCAAGTTTGGAGTATTCGAGCTTCATAACCTCTGTGTCTCCTTGGATAAAAAAGTAAGGTCGTGATAATGAATTCATTGGG
>Ga0315915_1004743_pt1 | contig 17072 bp, 7 predicted proteins | sample MpolbnodulesMG_FD_207738 | JGI IMG/M metagenome (GOLD analysis project Ga0315915, IMG submission 207738) | Medicago polymorpha root nodule microbial communities from Los Angeles, California, United States - branched nodules | ecosystem: Host-associated > Plants > Roots > Nodule | place: USA...
TAAAAAATTGCACACTAGCTGAAAGTGGTAACTTCCAAATCCAATTCCATTTCTCCAATGAGACAATATCATCCCTCCGAGATAAGAGCCAGTCGTACGCATTTTTTGCTGTGTATTCTCCATTTAAATTGTCTTTCCACACCCAAGTGTCAGCAATTGTGGAAATTATGGTTGGTTTTAACTCTTGTACTGAGGTAACAATTTCAGGAGATAGGGGAAGATTTAGCTGAGCAATGATGCTTTTACCATCAACCCATAAATCCTTAATCTTAAGGCATAACTGATCTGGAAATATATTTTGTACTACACCTATATTAATGCAATTAAAACACATTTGATGCGGGGAAGTCGGTTTCAAGGATAAAACATGAACATTCCAAAATATTACTTTTACATAATTTGTTTTTCAATTTTAGAAGAATTATTATCAGGTACATGAAATATATATAACAAAGAGATCTCAATAAATTATGTTTTTTTTTACATTTCTCAATAAATTATGTTAAAAATGGTATATGATGAAATCGAAATAAAATCAACGTAGACAATGATTTTACATACAATATAACGATTTTTTTCCTAACCAGCCAATATTATTAATGCAAAGTCAGCACAAGAAGCGTGAGACTTGTGCTAGAAAAAGAAGAAGAAATCGATAAAATGGGTGCGCACAAAGGCAAAGCACCCCCAAAAAAACAGCGACAACACACAATAGCTGCCAAAAAATAAACGGGCGTTACATAAAATAGACCAGCACACATCTACCCCCCCAAAAAAAAAAAATCTTCAAAGGCGCCCTCAAATACCGAATTTGCCCTTTTATACAACATTAGGTAGATATATACCAAACTTGTTAGGAAGATAACTACAGGATGGTCAATTACAATATCTAGTAGATATAAACCGGATACGTTAGGGAGATATCTTCAGAACGGCACGGGAATTGCGGCGGTTATATAAGACAGAACACAATTTTGGTACTTTTATTTCCTCTTTTGCACTCCACTTGAATTTTATTCTCAACCTTGCAATTTTGGGATTTTCCATAACAATCATACCAACAAACAATGTTAACTTCACTCAATTGCGATCAATTAACACGTAAATCGTATTTCTTCCTATCACATTGAAAGTCTCCATAATTTTTATTGTTTTGACATTGTCACATGTCTTAACTATAAGAACAAGACTTTTTTATTGTTATTTTTAGAAAGCAATTCATTTGCTAAACATGACGTAAACATCAAGTGAATAGTACAAAGACAAAATTACATAAAACAAAATAAAAGTTATGGCCGTAAAATAACTTTGTGGCAGTTATTGCACAAATTTGTGTCCTGTAGTTTAGTCCCTAACGAGTTCGGTAGTTATATACCGGATTCTCTAAATAAGGGCAAAATAGAAAATTTGGGGGCATGAAAGATTTTGAGGGGCTGATAAAGCAATGTTCACCTACTACAAACAGCTAAAACAATTGGGCCTAAACCACAACCAAAAAACTTGGCCGTTTGCTACTAGCACCCCCGGAACCCAGAAAACAACACACAGCAGTAGCAAAAAACAGCAGCCAAAACTGCAAAAACACATTCTCCAGTCTCCACTAAGAGCATAGCAACATCAAAAGCTTGACAGAAGCCACCTCGCATCATTATTTAAATATAGTTCATGCATCTTAAGATGTGCAAATAAAATGAGAATTATGAAATATTGATATATAAAGTTTGGCTTAGTGTTCAAGAGTAAAGCTGAAAATCTACTGTTTATTTTGAAGACACATATTCATCTGAACTGGATTCAAGTACATTATCCTACTTGATTAAGTCTACCACCACTTGAAAGACTCAATCTATCTATATATGAAGTATATGTTAGAATATATGACCCACTTTATATTTATATAAAATTTCTCTAAAGAATTTAATTTTATCGAGGCATACAATTCAGATTCTCAAAATACATAATCAAATCAAAATGTAGAAACCTGTTGTAATATATTTTTAATAAATATTTTCTAAAAGAGTGATATAAAAAAGATATCATTTGTCCATTTGGAAATAAATCCGAGACCTCCTGAAAGTGTTTTTAAAAGAAAATATATTGGGATGAAATATGTAGGAAGGATAAATATTTATTCTTAAAACACCCATTTTACTAGAGTTCTGAAGTGATCCTCGTTCTCACTGCAACCTTCTTACTTAAGCCGAAAGAAAGTCGGGGAAGTTGAGTATTTCAAGAATAACACTTTTGTTTATCATGAAGTGCTAAAATGATTATATATGAACAAATCTTATCTATCGTACACTCAGATGGTTGTAAAGTCACTAGATGTAGATAAAGATCGTTTAAGAAATTGAGTAAATAATGAAGAATTAATTGATTTTGGAGTACCATATTTTAGTTCAACTGAGGGACAATAACGTACCTTGAAAATTATCATTTTATCATATATTATTTGTTATTTTAGATATGCATGTTATTTGTCTATCTTAAACATTAATGTGTTTGATTGTGGTCTATGATTGAACACATGTAGCTTGTCTTCCAGGAGAATAAATGGAACCATCTTTTATGAATGTAATATCACGTGTATTGCTCAGTGGAAATGGAAAGGAGGGCACATTAAGGAAGCCCGAACAAAGACATATTTTTCAAAGTTGTTTTTCACATATGATCTTCAAGTAGTGATGATATAAACACTCAACATTTTTTTTGCGTCTTGAATACTTTTTACAAAGTGACTCCCAAATAAAATATTGAATACCTTGTACCAAGAAAATAAAGATAAAAGCAAAAGAAAACTAATAAAAAAACTAAAGATTATTATCCGACGGAAGACTATAGGAGTATATTATCTAGCTCAACTACTACTTAATCCATTCAATTTGAATAATAACAATCAGTTTAAGCAATCGAATCGTAACCTAGAAGTTTCAGTCGTTAAATTTCTAAAACATTACTCCAATTGATATGATTGGATGACATAAGCTTGTAATTTTATTAAAAATCTTGCACCATCTCTTTCTTTTTTGTTACCATGAATTACAAAAATTCACCTTCACTTAACAATGACTAATGTTTGTTAGAAAATTTGTGGGATACACATGATAGATTATTTCCTCTTAATCAAATTTTTTCCATAATCATAAATTAGAAATTGACCACTAACCACGCATGCTTAAAGACACAAATCCCTTCTCATTTAAACTAATCCATTGTTGACGCACCATTTCTTTCATTTGAGTCGCTTTCTTACCAATATACAAAAAGCTTCTTCATAATTAAATGCTATATATTTGGATAATATCCATCAAATAAAATAAAAAATCATGTTCAAACACTTTTTTTTGGTTGTAATAAATAAAAAAAAATCAGAAATAGGCCACTCAAAATTAATTGCTGTGTATATAACACTTGTAATATCAATATTTGTCAGTTAACTATAATAAGCGCAACACCGATCTAAATAATTCCCTAAACCAAACAGAGCAACAATCCAATCCAAGAAGGTGCTAAGAGATGGACAAAGCATTTTAATCACTAAGCACTTCTAATCCTTGAAAATTAATGGAAATTACTCTCTCTCCACCATCATTTTCACTAGTTACTTGTTTTGTAAGTTGCTAGCTGTAGAAAGAATCAAATAAAGAAATTGAAGAAACTTCTTGTTTGCTTCTAACCATAACTACAACCAAATAAATCAGGCAATACAAATATACCAGCTAGATGGGTGATGGTTGAACTGCATAGCATCTAATATATGATATTGTACATGCAGGAAATTAATCTCTTTCGCTTATCTTAAATAATTCCAAAACCAATATGTTTTCCCACATATAAGGGAATTTTGGTTTTAGGACATACAAACAAATTTCTTTCATTTTCATTCCAATAAAATTTAAAATGATTGTTTTCTCATCTTATCACTATGATACATTTCTTAGTTGACTTTGTATCCAATATAGAAGGTTACGTGGTTGTCATCTTATGTGACACTCACTTATCACTTACATTTGCCGTGCTATATTAATTAATACATAATTACTTGGAACTTTTACTATAATTTAATATTATGTAAGATTGGTCGTTTTAATTTTTCTGAATCTCCCTTTTATTAGATTTTAGATAAGTATATGCTTCACATCAACGTCTCTCAACATCATGAAATTAGGAATGTCAATTTACCTTGTCAAGTAGAGATTTCCATGGAGCTTTCCGATTAGGGCATGTGGAGTTTGTGACAAGGAAAAAAATTCACTCAATAGCATTTTGGGAATAGGGACAAAAATCGTACCACTATACCATCATCCATGCAAATATTACAAGAATACTCATATATATCATGTTTGTGTTCATGATTAGTTGATTACTACCAATATATGTCTATTGTGTTACAAATACAAATTATTTTAATAAAATTAGTTTAACATAAAAATATATATGTCTTTTTATGTAAACTACTCTGCTTATTCGTTATTTCTTATAGCTTATGGGTCTTCATAAGAATCAACAAAGATCGAGTAGAGAGAAAAATCACAGTGGAAAAATCCGAGACGAGCACTCCCCTTTCCTAATCATGTCTATTTCCACGGAAAGTGGAGATTCTTGTGGAAGATGAGGGTGTTTGTGATGTACTTTGAATTGGTTATTAGGTAAAAAAAATCAATCGAACTAAAATACTAAGGCTTGTTTGATTGAGTTTTCTTTTTTAGTTTTTTAAAGAAAAAAGTTGTTTGGTGCGATGGTAGACACACGAAAAGCAACGAATGAATTCTATCTATTAGATTATTTATAATAACTATTGGATTGGATTTTGATTTTAACTTTTATTTATTTCAAAAATATAAACCACAACCCACCGTTTATCGTGTGCAGGTCGTGCTTATATCATTAGCACTGTATAGCAAAGCTGTTTTTTAAATCAATTTTACCAGTTTCAAGATGAAAGTTAAAGAAAATTACGTTTGGCAAGTCGATTTTAAAAACAGTTTTATGATTGAGAAAATGAAAAAATCTCATAATTACCCAATTGCCATTAATGAAAAATGGCACCATGTCCGCCTTTTTCTTGTTTTCAAAACCAAAATTAAAAAGCAAAACTATTTTGAGCCGTTTTTCTTTTTTAGTTCTCAAAACTATAAAACACAAATCAGTTTTTAAAAATACTTTTGTAAAACAAGTTTACAAAACAACTTTTTTAGTTTTTCACTTTTTAAAAATAAAAAACTGTTTTTAAAAAGTGAATCAAACCGGCCCTAAATATTTATGGTTTGGTTAAGTTTGAATGACCTCTAATAAAAAAATATGATCAGAGTCGAATTTATCTTGTTCACTTTGAATCAAATTTTGGATATCCAAATAACAATTTTGTGAAAAAATATATTAAAATTAATATTATCAGAAAACGGTAAAATCATTAGTTTTATACAAAAGATAACATAAAAAATACTAAAAAAAATTTGCAAAAAAAATAATAAAAATTAACAATTAAGAATAAAAGTAGTCAATTGTGTTATATACATATGAAATAGTATAAAAATGAATTAAATTTAACTGATATGTATTATTAGAAAATTTGAAAAACAACAAATATGCAATATATTATATTTATATACACATGCGGTTCACTTTAGATCGGTTCGATTTTGAAAGATAAAAACCAAAATCCAATTAAATATGTGTGGTCGTTATAAAAATTCATCCAAACACAAGCAATAAATTTCGTTTTGTGCGATTTTTAGTCAAAAAAAGATTTTAAAAAAACCAAAATCCAATTAAATATGTGTGGTCGTTATAAAAATTCTTCCAAACAAAAGCAATAAATTTTGTTTTGTGTGATTTTCAGTTAAAATTTGTTTGTATGTAAACATCCTAATGGAAACTACCTATTTAGTGCATGTCTGGTTTTACATTGAGAGGCTTGAGACACATGTCCATATGGCTAAACGCAATTCCAGAAGCTTGTAAAGATGTTTGGGTATCAATTGTTAAACGTGAAATGTAGTTCAAATGTTTGGAATTGATTTTAGTTGAAGCACCATTTCCTAGCTTCTGCGTTTTAGAGAAATCAATTCTCTGAAAAATCAACATGCTTTATAAGCATTGCCCTTTCAAATAGTTATATAAAATATAAATAAAATCTAATTTCATATACGTATTAATATCCATTTTGGTAATTAAACATTCAAAATCAATTTTAATCCAAACATAAATCAATTTACATTCAATTCGCATTTAATTAAAATCAATTGTAACTATTTTTTCCCAGCATCATCTTGCTCACCTGGCTTTTGGTACTAACTCCTTAAATACTCATACTCCAAGGATGGTGAGTTGGCAGCATGTGAATGAGGACACCGTGATTCGGCAGCATGGGGATGAGGACACCGTGATTCTCAATGTTGATGGAAGCGTGTTAACAAATCTTGGAGTTGCACGTTACGGTGGTCTAATTCATAAGCACAATGAAAGTTTTTAACTTGGTTTCTTTGGTAGTGTAGGGATCTCAAATATCCTACATGCTTACATTCAAGCTCTATTGACTGGTGTAAAGTTGTGTTGGGATGCAAGATATAGAAAGCTCACATGCTACTTCGAGAGGGGAATCGTGCGCAATTGGTAATGAAGGAGAATGCAAGGTTCCACCATTATGCAAATCTCTTAGAACTCATTCGATTGTATCTTGCTAAAGATTGATCTATTTTGATTTATCATATCCTTCGAGAGGGGAATTTTTGTATTTTTATTCTCTCTAAGATGGGAGCTAACAGTTCAAATCATCTTATTACTTTCAATGAACTTCCTCATTGTTTATCATCAGTTTTACTATATGATGCCTTAGGCGTGTCCTTTTCAAGTACTTGTTTTATTTTAGTTTTTTCTTCCTTTTTCTTTTGGATGGGAAAAATTCATGAAGACGCTTCAAGGACGAGAATGGAGATCATACCGTCCACCCATTTGAATCGTGCGCAACATGATTATCTATTTATATACTATAAATTTTGTCAACAAAAAAAAATTATATACTCTTAAATTTATTTATTTTTGACAAATACTCTAAAATATTGTTGTTTGGTCTTACTTGGACAAAAAGAATTAAAATTTTAATTAACGAAATTATGTATCCATCAAACAGTCAATAAAGTTGGAAGCTTTGCAACACTCCTCAACAGTTACATTAATCATAGCACACAGATTCAATATCATCTTGGATTTGACCAAAATATAAAGCACACACTAGCTTAGACGACCAACAAATGTAGGCACAAATGACAAGAAAAAAAGGGTACACCCCATTTGGTATGGCCTAAAAGCATATATATAAACAAACACTTCGTGTGGTAGAACGCACAAAGTGCTGCTACACAGCAAAGAAATGAATATAACACTTTTTCTTTTTGAAAAGGTGCTTGCAATGCAAAGGCTGGCCATGTGCTTTTGTCATGCAGTATCTAATGCAAAAATGCATCTGCAAAATGCGTAGTTAACACGTGGGAATAAGATACTTCGTTACAACTTTCTCCATCAGCTTCTAAATAATTGGAAAAAAATATGACGATTCTTATATGAATGAATTGGCGTTACTATTTTTTTTAGACTTTTTTTCTTATCCCCATAATGTTGTGCATCTTTATGCGTTGTTAAAGTTCCAACAAAGTTCTGTTTTCCAATGAAGCTGCAAACGAATCCTATATATCGTCGATATTTCTGATTGAAAGTGTGTCCGACGTTTGACACGTATCAAAGTTCAAAGGCGATACATGTAACTATATTGAATTGATTTATCTTTTTAAATTATTATCAGCAATGACATGTCAGTGTTGTGTTATGTTATGGGTTTGTGTTCGTAGAACCAAACTAAAACATTTTCGTTTAAATTGGACAATGTGCTGCTTCTATATGAATAGTAATTTAAATGAACAAATACTCAATCATAATGACACTACTCTGCATAAATAATTAATTACCCAATATAATGGTTGAATAACTAGAACTCAAGCAATCTAGTTTGGACCTAGTAACACTGACTTCTAAAGCAGACAACATCACTGACCCAACAATAAATTTGTAAACAAATAAAGATCATAAATGTGCAAGACCCTTCTCTAATATTTGATTGACTCATATACTAGAAAAAACTATCAAATCAAATCAAACTACGAAACAATCTCAACTGGGTACCTATCAATGCAATCTTCCCATGGACTCATAGGTGAAGCTTTCACATGTTTCATAGCCTGCCACACAGCACTGTTACACTTGAAACCACTCCCAAATGCAATCTGCCAAATTCTGTTTCCCTTTCTCATCCTTCCTTTAGCTTCAATGTAAGCCAATTCATACCAAATTGAGCTTGAAGAAGTGTTGCCAAATCTATGCAAAGTCATTCTAGATGCCTCAACATGATCAGGCATAAGCTGCAAATTCTTCTCAAGCTCATCAATCACAGCTCTTCCACCAGCATGAATACAAAAATGCTCAAAAGCAAGCTTAAAATCAGGTATATAAGGCTTAGTTTTTGCATTAAACCATTTCTTAATAACCAAAGTAGTAAAAAACAAAAGCTGTTCACTAACAGGCAAAACAAGAGGACCCAAAGTTGTTATATTCGTCTTAAGAGCACCACCAGCAATAGCCATAAGATCTTTAGACAAAGACACACCAGTTTTCCCAACATCATCTTGTTCTTGATACACACACTTAAATGCTTTATCATCAGCACCTTTATGAGTCCTCACAACATGAACAAGCTTATACTTAGCCCTTCTTCTATCACAACCTTTATTCGAAAGCAGAACAGCGGCACCACCAACGCGAAACAAACAATTCGGAATCAACATAGATTTCTTATTACCAAAATACCAATTTTGAGTAATATTCTCAGTACTAACAACAACAGCATAAGTATTCCTATGAACTTGAAGCATATCTTTAGCAAGATCAATAGCTATAACACCAGCACTACAACCCATACCACCCAAATTAAAACTTCTTATATTACCCCTTAATTTATATTTGTTAACAATCATAGCTGAAAGTGATGGTGTTGGATTAAACAAACTACAATTAACAACAAGTATACCAATATCTTTAGGCTTAATCTTTGTATTAGCAAAAAGATTATCAAGAGCACCATACATAACCTGTTCAGCTTCTTCTCTAGCTGAAGCCATACACGGAGTGGGTGGAATCTTATGCATAGCTTCAGGTAAATAAGTATCTTCTCCAAGACCAGAACGTTCAAGAATCTTACGCTGAAACTCCAAAGAAGATTCATCGAAATCTCCTTTGAGTTTGGAGTGTTGAATGAATTTGGTAAACTTAACAGAGAGATTTGAAGGTGGTTTGTAACAAGAGAAATCGATGAGGTAAATGGATCTGGGTCGGGTCATGATGTAAACGGTGGATCCGAAAACGAGAATAGCGGAACATGTGATGATGCTAACGAGATTGTATTTGAGGTGGAGCCAGAGTTGGTGGATTTCGTTTGGGTTCATTTGTGAAACTTGGATTATGATTACGGACATAAGAGGGATTAAACAAAGTGTTAAAAGATGTGTGATTAGGTAATGGTAACCTAGTTTAACGTATTTGAGATTTACACTTTGGAGAAAATCTGGTAGTCTTCGATTTCTGTGGATCTGAACACGTTCTTGTTCATTCGTACTCATGACTATGTTCCTGAAACTGAAACTGAAACTGAAACTCAAACCTTAAGCTAGCTAAAGCTAAAATGACTCTGACTTTGTTACAGACAGACAGAAAGTCATAAACATAAACACACACTTTACTTTTTTTTGTTCTGTTTTTATTTATGGGAGAGAGAGTGGTAAAAGTAGCGGTGATGGCTGCTGAGGAAATCAATCAATGGGGAGGGGAGGAGGAATTAAAAATGGATTAGGGAAGAGAGGTAGCGGTCAAACCACGGAAACACGCATTTTTAATTAGTTGTCTAGAAAATTATGGGTCTATTTATTGGTATTTAAAATGTGTATGAATTATTCTCAATTCTCAAGTAAAAGAATTTGCTGTTAGAGAAAGTTTAGGTTGTGGAGATGGAGATGGTGTTTTATTTTTTTTGGTCATGTAGTCTAGCGGCTGGAGAAATAGCGGGGTATCCTAGCCCTGTATACATAATCCATTATCCTTTACCAACTGAGCTAAACTCACGGGGACGGAGATGGTGTTTTAAACATGTAAGTAAACTTTTTTTTTTACTTAAAAAGATTTAAAAAAAATTCGGACGCCGTCTAAAAAGAATTTATTATCTACTAGTAGAATTCAATCACTTCGTTGATAGAAAAAAGTTTAAAGACTCGTAATGTATTTAGAAATTTTCTACATTTGTTTCTTTTTTTTAGCTTCGGCCTGCTTCTTTAAAAAAAAGAGTATATTTATTAACTTTTTTATATAAAAATATTTAGTGTTAAATATGTTTTTAATCCATATAAAACTTTTAAATTTTAAGTTTTAGTCCTTAGAAAAAATTTCATCAATTTTTTGTCCTTGAAAAATTTTCCGTCACAACTTTTGTTCTCTGTAATTAAGTAAAATCATGTGTATCTTTCAAAATTGTGTATTATTTGTATGTGGTCGTGTTTAGTACGCTGTAGAAATCTCTCTTGCAAAAGTTTAATTTTTTTTAACAAATGATAAATTAAATATGAATTTTTAACTTTTTAATGCTTAAAAATTCATATCTTTAAAAAAATTAAATTTTTGGTCGAAGAAATTGATATAATATTATAAACATCTCTGTAAAAATTCAATCAAAAATTTGAAGTATACGCATAATTTGATTTAAAAACAGGAGCCATAAATGGTGGTAGAAAACATTTTAGAGACCAAACATTGATGAAATTTTTTATAGAAATTAAAATTTATAAATTTTATAGAGACAAAAAATATAATTAATCCAAATATTTATATTTACAGTGAGGAGGTGATATCAGTCCAAACCAGATAAAACATTAAGGTACAAAGAGTATTTTTTTTTTTTTTGAAAGAAGTATAAAGAGTATTTATATTTAACATTAAGGGTATTAGTAGCTCGAATCTAAAATTTCTTAAATTCAAAACTTATAATTTTGTACTGCCAGACCAATCTCTTGAAATTTATTAACCGATATTTTGTTACCACTCAAAACAAATCATAAATTCCTTAAAAAAAACAAAATAATAAATATTTTCTTTGATTCTTTAAAAAATAAAATTGATATACTTCCAGAAGAGTAGTTAGCAAAAGGGGAGGCTAGTGGTTAAAAAAAATGAAGGCCAAAAACATAGAAGCGGAGGACACAATGTCATTAGTGTGATTCTGCGTCTTTGACGATGTATCTGACACCAGGGACTGAGCTGTGCTTGTCCTCTGTACTTTTTTTACCTGATTTATTTTTGTGAGTAATAGATAATGTTTTTTTTTTAAATAATAGCTTTGGTCCATTCCCCTCAAAACTAGCTTTGGTCCATTCAATCATTGATATTAATAGGGCTAATATTTAGGGAAAATTACACGGCCCTTCTCTAAAGTTTATTAATTGACTCTGACACCTCTTTTAATTTTAATAAAAAGGAGAGGTACTGGTAAACAAAACTAATATAAAAAATTTAAGCTTGAAAATAGTAAAAAATGGGTATGTTTAACTTTTAAAAGTTAAAAAATTATTGTTTTCAATAAAAAAAACAATAAAAGTTAAACAATAGGAGATTATTTATTTGATATTTTATATACATACAAAGATTTATAAAAGTTATCTTTCAATTTTGTATCCATTTCAAATGTTTATAAATAATTAATGTCAAATTCATACTACACAAATACACCCCCAGTCAACCGGTACATGTGCGGATGCACAAGTATGTTACTAGTTTTTAATAAAAAAATATATTTTTTATCTTGTGTTCGGAGCATTAGTTAACATGACCTATTTAAAAATTCACATTAATCTATTTTTAAGTTTTTTTATTAAATGTCCTCGTAAGTTTATGTCAGTTAACAAAGAAAATGTATAATATATTTAAGGTCTGACGTTTAAACCTCGACCACCACAAAAAAATATTTTTTTATTAAATTGACAAACACTTTCCTTTTTTTATTAACACATTTAACTTTTTTCTGAGAATTTTCCATTAATATTTAATGGAAATTCTTAAATTTCCAATGAGATGACAAAAAAAAAATGTAAGTTACCTATAATAAGCGAGGCACGGATCTAAATAATTCCCTTCACCTTCACGATTTCACCAAACCAAGAAGGTGCTAAGAGATGGACAAGCATTTTAGCACTTCTAATTCTTGAAAATTAATGGAAAGTTCTCTCTCTCCATCATTTTCAGTAGTTATTTGTTTTGTAAGTTGCAAGCTGTAGAAAGAATCAAATGAAAGAATTGAAGGAACTTTTTGTTTGCATCTAACTATAACTACGATCAAATAAATAAGGTAATAAAATATCAAGAGTTAAATAAGTTTTTGTTTCCTATAAATATAGGCAATTTTGTTTTTAGTTTTCGTTAAAAAAAGAATATGTTTTGGTCCTTATAAAATTTTCTAGCATGTATTTTTAGAAATTGTTTAATTATGTGTAAATTGTTAAACTTTTTAATGATCTATTACATACTTGTTTAAAACAATATAAAATGTTCTTCCACAATAAATTAGCTCAAATTTTTATTTTTAGGTCCAAATTTTCATTAGTTTTATCTTGAAATTTTGGCGTTTAAAAAAATTATATTTAATTCATTACATGTTAAAAAAATTAATTTTTTATAAAATAGATTATTATAATATTCTTAAAATGTATGTTAAAAATCATTTAAAAATATAAAAGTTCAAGTATAATTAACAAATTTTAATTTAACATGCGCCAACACATACTTTTAGTTCTTCTTATATTAAAATTTGTTTAATTATGCTTACGCTTTTAAATTTTCAAAAGAGTTTTTACATACTTATTTAGAATATTATACAAAGTTCCTCCGGAAAAAAAAAAAACATAAAATTTGATTATTATGTCCAAATTTTCATTAATTTAATCTTGAAAATTTGGCATTTAGAAAAATTCATATTTAATTCATTACATGTTAGAAAACTAAAACATTTTATAAAAGAGTTTTTTTATGATGTTATTAACGTCTCCATAAATAATCATTCAAACATTTAGAAGTTTAAACATAATTAAACAAATTTTTATTTAACAAGGACTAAAACTACGTGCTGGAAATTTTTATAGGCATCAAAACTGGCACTTTTTTTATAGGAGAACAAATTTATAGTACGAAAAGTGTTTCTTCATGCCAGTGTGAAAGCTATGAAAAAATAAAAATATGCATAGAACTGTCTTTTATCTTGTAACCCAAAGAAAATATATGAAGACATTTAAATGACTCAAAACACAACCCCCTAAATCTTCCAAACAATCTGATGCGTAATTTTTTTTTCTCACAATGATCGTAAAATAATTAAAACATAAATGGAAATATATGGTATTCCCAATTTATATAATAACAAAAAAAACCATGTCGTGTGTGAGGAGTATTTGATATTTATAAAATAAAAATAGTTTGTCAATCAAATAAAACTCATAGATAAATAATAATATTACTCGATTATCATGTTAGGTACATGATATAGGTTAAACCTATGAAAATAATCTATTTAGATAACATATAAGCCGAGTTTCATCAATATCCTTCTGATAATGAACAAAAAAAAATTTAAAACCCTTAAAAAAATTTAAAACAAAATTTAAAAAATATAAATTACATTAATATACTTTCCATAGAAAATGATGAATATAATATATTTTACAGGTAAAAAATTGAATATGAAAGTTGGGATGGCAATGGGTACCTATTGGGCAATGTATACTCACGTGGGCAATAAGTTTGGCATCTGTCCCCATACTCTATGAGTATCTAAGTGCCTGTACCCGCACTCATTACCCGCACTTTGACAACAAAAAGATAATAAATAACAAAAAAATATCACAACATAATTAAAAGATGATATGAAATCTGCTAAATCAACATATAAAATATTACGCAGCATATTATTTAGCCAAATAAAAAGCATCTAAAATATATATGTAAAAAAAAAGTGCATATTACAATAAATATCAAAGACTTATTTAGATTAATTAACTAAATTTAATATAAATAAAAGTATTGGTATAGTCTATATAATGTGCGAGCATGGAGCGGGATGGGCACTAGAGTGCCCGTACCCGCACCCATACCCGTTCAAATTTGCGGGCAATTACCCGTGCCCAAACCCATACCCAACAATGCGGGTATTTACCCGCCCATCGTGGTTATTTTTTGTGGGTGTCCATTGGTCCTGAGTCCAATTGCCATCTCTATATGAAAGCAACCACAAAAAATGTAACGGATGAATTTGAATAAAATGAATTTTAGGGACATGATTCACAGCAGTCATAAATCTGATGCAGTCATGCAGTCAAAATAAATACAGTCATTTGATCAAATTAACCGTCAAGATTCAACTTCTCATTTTTTTTCCACTTTAAACTCAAAACACATGATTGAAAAAGGAGAAAACTCAGAACGTATACTTCAATCCCCTCACTTTTGAAGATTCTTAACTTCTCCCTTCTTCTTGCTTCCACTTCTCCGGTACCTCCTTCACACGTCATAATCTTCCTTGGTGAACATGAATTGTCAATTCATCAAGCTTTATAACTCCGGCGGATGCAATACGATCCACCTCCGCCAACAACCGCTCCACTGTGATGGGTTGTATCAGATAGTTCACTGTTCCGGCGATGGGCTTGGAAGAATGAGTTGGTTCATCAAGCGATGCAACACCCCCGCCAACAATCGTTTCACTTGATGGGTTGATTGAGATAGTTCGATAGTTCCGACGATGGCTTTGGAAGGTTAATCGTCCTGTTACAACAATGTATAAATTGGAATGGTACTCAGGCGATGAATAAATGGAAGGTTAATAATTTGAAGGGTACATATGGCGATGTGTAATGTCGCCGTTGCGGTAAGCTGCAATGGTGCTCAGGCGAGATGTGTTGGCTTTGAGAAGGATGAGCACACATAAGTAGACACACAACACAACAATGTATAAATTGGAATGTGAATTTGATAAATTAGCATGGATTGCAATTAAATTAATTGGAATTCTGGATTGAATTGACATAATTGGAACTCACCTCCATGGGAATGAATTGGCCACAATTCATAAGATATCTATCATGGCTAATGCATATGGACAAAAGCCTAGAATTATGCAGAAGTTGGAACTAAGCATTGTATCTAGTATAGGACTTTTTTAAACATAGGCATTTGTAAATTTGGCTGCTTTAATAATAGCGTTTCGTCATGGCATAACGATGTTTTGTCATGGTTGTTTATGTGATTTTTGTTCACTATGTTAAAACGGTATCGGACACTACATATACCTTTTTGTCGCACCCGTTTTCGCGGCAAAGAACCTTTATTTAAAACCGTAAATTTTAATATTGTCAGATAAGCTTATGTATGTATGTGGGTTATGAAGTTCAGTTTCATATAAGCCATGGAAAATTCAAATGAAAATTATGATCATAACCATATAACTTGTTTATGTGATTTTTGTTAACTATATTAAAATGGTATCGGACACTACCTATACCTTTTTGTCGCAACAGTACCAAGCAAGGAAAATACCAGCCGAGACAAAATAAAAAGAGCACTAAAGGCTCTTAAAAAAGATGATAAGTAACACCAAAACTAAAACCATGACAGCAGCCCCCAAACCATGACAACAGTCCCCAAACCATGACAGCAGCAGCATAAGCTTATGTATTTAAAGCTTATGTATGAAGTTCAGTTTCATATAATATTTGGATAATTAAAATAAAAATTATGATGATAAGAATAAACAAAGAAAAGCCAAGAAAGTGTAAAAGGACGCAGAACGCAAATATAATAAGCTTATAGAATTCCAAGTCTAATAACTTGTTACAAAAATCAACAGCATTGAACAAGCACAAATAAAATAAGCTTATAGAAGTCCAAATCTAGTAACTTGTTACAAAAATCAACAGTCATTGAACAAGCAGTGCTACAGTCATTGAACAAGCAGTGCTACAAAATTACACATTCTTCTAGCTGCACAAAATGATTATATCTTCTCATTCTTCCAAACACCAGTAGCTCAGAAAAGCCACTCATGCTAAGAGGATTTTCATTCTTCATTGACCTTCATTCTGATTATGTGACTCCTGCATTAATAAAGTAAAAGAAACAAAACATTACAATCTACAAATATATAAATATTTTTGTTCTTAATGATGAGTGATCTTACCATCAATAATCTAGTAAAACTAAATTGATTTCCATTTGTTTGAGATAACTCATAAGGAAGTGCTAAACTGTTCCCAATTGTTTGATACTCATAAGGATGTACCAAACGAGATGTTCCGCAGTCCATTTGACTTATAGATGCAACATCCTTCAATGATCATCAAAAGTTAGCACATAATAAATACAAGGAAGGTTATAGAATTTTATTTGCAACTAACTAATTTATATACCTGAGATCTTTGACTCGATGACGGTGTTACAGTTGGAGCTTTTTTTGCTTTAGGCTGCTTTTCAATCCAACTTTTTTCCCTCCCACGTCTGGATAACCCATCTCGGTTCTTAAATCCCCTTGGTTGAGTAACATTTTCAGCAGTTATTGTTGGGACTTCGCCTTCATCATGAGCATTGGCTTTTTTTCTGTAATCGAACCTCCTTTACTTTATTACACAGATCATGCAATCTATTTTGTACCAGCTCATGCAAATCTTCGAAAGGAGACACGTCAGCTGCTAATCTAATCATAATAGAGCAAAGTTGCTTGTATCGTAGTATACTAGATAGTTTGGGATCTTCCATAACCTCATTTCTCCTAACATCAAAGATAACACCACTTCGTGCATTTTTAGTCCACCTTTTCAAAATGTATTGATCAGGGACAATTTTAACATCATTTGCCTCAAAAACCTTCAAAGCATGGCAACAAAGTATTCCAAAAGTCTCAAACTTTCTACAACTACATGATATGGAGGATTGTACAGGAT
>Ga0315915_1004748_pt1 | contig 17070 bp, 7 predicted proteins | sample MpolbnodulesMG_FD_207738 | JGI IMG/M metagenome (GOLD analysis project Ga0315915, IMG submission 207738) | Medicago polymorpha root nodule microbial communities from Los Angeles, California, United States - branched nodules | ecosystem: Host-associated > Plants > Roots > Nodule | place: USA...
GTTCATTAGGAGATGAGAGACTTAAAGCTTCAAAGGCTAGGTAATGGATTTAATCTCGTCCAGCATTGCAGAAGGCAGGCTAGAAGAGTGTAACAACGGCCTTTGTGAAAGAATTTGAAAGCATTGGATGCTTGTTCTATCAAGAGCGTTGACAGAGGACAATTGTACGAACTGTACAACCACTTTCTCCACTACTCTGTTCGTGTCTCTGCAACAAGACAAGAATAACAGCTATGCCTGCAGTAATGTTCCTTTATACTTGGAATGGATTTGAAATTGATCCTTCATAGGACAATAACCATATCAGGCAAAAGATCATTGGTGATTTTGATCAAGTTTCAAACGACTCTTTAATGTGCCGACAATTTTCCAACGTATCTTTCACACCTCTATATGGAGTGAAGACTTGCTAGTTGGATATGCAGACACACACGAAATCAAGACTCATACAACAATTCACAAAGTGCCAAACTCTGTTATTGTTCTGCATCTAAAGTCACTTAAAATTTCTTATCAAAGTTCATTTCTTAGAAATTGTAGAGTCTTAAGAGTCTGTATCTGATTTGTATTGTGAACACCACTGATTGTATATCAAGTGTTCAAACTCAAACAAACTTCTTTGTAATTATGTTTGATTAGAAGTCTCTTGTAGTTGTGCTTGAGCATTGGAAGTCTCTTGACTGTGTTCAGAAGCATAGGAAATCTCTTGCAGTTGTGCTTGAGTAATTTGAAGTCTCGTGCTAGTTGTAGCATTGAGCAGTTGTAATTTGATATTACATTTTTAGTGAACTCTCCTTGGAAGTGCAAGGGGACATGACTACTTTCGGTTTGTGGAAGGAACCTGTATAATTGCTTTGTGTCTTTCATCTCTCTCTCTCTCTCTCTCTCTCTCTCTCTCTCTCTCTCTGTTTTATCCGCTGCATTTAGATTCTGATTATCACTTCAGAAGCTGAGCTCTACCTGCTTCTGATCAGTGACTTCAATAGAAGAAAACGAAGAAAAAGCAAAAACAATTCAACCCCCCCTTCTTGTGTTTTTCTCACCTTCAACGTCTACGTTAATGGATAAAGGATTTCAAATGTTATACTCAACATCAGACGCACACACAAGTTTTGATCAAACTCATAGAATTGCCTTAAAAATACTGGTGCGACATAACTCTTTTACACCTTATTTGACGAAGAAGCAGAATAAACAACTCAATAATTTTAATTCCTGCAACACTCGTTTCAATGGGGAACCGAAGGGTGGTTGAGCAACTCCTTTTTCCTTAATGGCCACTTTTCTTTTTTGTTTTATCTTATTTTAACTTGCTTTTGGTTTCTTTTTGAGGATTTTGGTTTGGCCTCCTTCTTGTACATATTTTCCCCCTTTTTAATATGTATTATGACTGGATGACAAAGGATATGAATTTCTTGGAAATACCAACAAATTTGAGATATCTGAGTCTCTCCTTACTATTTAAACCCACTCTTAACTTGTAAAGAAGAAAAAACACTAGTTTGCGTTTACTAAAGGAACATCATAGTGACACATGATACTAAAGGAACATATATTAGTATATGTCATAGAATCACAATAAATTAAAAAGATAATTACAAAAACATAAATATTTAGGCGATACAATATTATTTTATAGACTTAAATATGTAACTAGGCCCTGTAAATACCAACCATTTTGGTTTTAGTCTCTGTAATTTATGTTTGTTTTAGTTTCTATAATTATGCTTTTAAGGACTAAACTTAAAAGCTTATGATTTTATAGGGGCTTAAAACATATTTAAATAATCATTTTTGTGGCAATGTGCAAAGTGAAATTTAGATTGTCACTAGACCACTTGTTTTATAATTGTCGTTGTTAAGGGTCAACATTTGATGAAAAATCGTTCTTAGGCTCATGATATAGGGACCGGGATAGATTGTAGAGAGAAAGAGAGGAAAGTTTGAATCGATTCAAGGGTAATTTTGATAGAATGAACAAGCACAATTAGTTATAATGTAGGAGGGGACTAATTTGTATACCAATGCACTTGTTGCCGATGACTATGGACAACTAGCTAATGCACTTAGTTATAATGACTTAGGCCATGTTTGAAAATTAGCTAATGACAACTATTCATGAGTTGTTATACAGGACAAGTAAAACTATGTTGTTTATACTTATATCTATAAAACTAGTTAGTAGAAAGGTTCATCTACTAGTAATTATTTCAAAATTATTCTTCTCAAGCAAAACTATGCTATTTATACTTATTCTACAAAAAAAATTCAATCACCGCATAGACTAATAAATTTTCGAAATTACGAAAGGATTTTTTTAGTAAGTTATTTAAATACTAATAGGTAAGATATGTATATTGTAGTCAAGATTGATTATGATTATTTAACAAATACTACTACATGTTACTTTTAAATCATACAGTGACTATTATCACAATATATATTAAACACCCACTAGTATATAACATAGTTATTGTTTGTCTATACGGCTAAATGGTTACCAAGCTAGAGGGAGGGGGGAGGGGGGTGAATAGCGCGTTTGAAAAACTTTTCGGAGATTTAGTGAAAAACAATTTTAACAAATTGACTATTGAAGTTGCGCTCGACTTATCACAATCAATGAATCGAAAAGACGATATGTGAATAATACGATTTGACTTTAGAATTGAGAGATTCGCTAAACAAATCTTATTAACAATCAAACTTTAATCAACCTTGAACAATATACAAAACTTATAACAATTTCAAACCAAACCTACACGAACAAATATGCTATGCTATCAACTTAAACCACAATACAAGTGAAATTGAATAATTGAATTGATATTGCAATCAATTGATCTAAGTGAAATGTTTAAACCCAATTCAATGAATTTGTCAATTTACAATTAAAACAACTTAGATCAACACTAGCAATTAAACTATCAATTATTCAATTAATCACATGCAATATAAAAAATGTAAAAGGATAGGGAAAGAGAGAGAACACCGGTGTTTATAGTAGTTCACCCTTTTTCTTCCTCGCTAAGGGCTACGTCTACTCTACTTGATGAAGTACGCCTTCACCAAGGTCAACCACTATGTAAAAAATGTTGATTACAATGTTTACAAGAGTTCCTTCAAATTAAAGCCCTAATTCTTCAACTCCTATGAAAAACACTTCCCCAAACTTCAAGTACCCCTTGAATTTGGTGCTTCTTGAATCTTTGGATCCTTGAATTACCCGTGCAGTCCTTCGAACTCTTCACTCGAGTCTTCAATACTACGTTCGGTAAACGGACCCTCTTCGACTTCAAGAACGGTTAGAAAGACCCCCAAGCCCTTTGGAGGTGGAATAGGATTATTCAATTCACTTCGAAGCCTTGATTAAGCCCAACCAATCCTCTTGAGAGAACCAACTTACAATCCTTACTAGCACCCTAGCGAATCTATAAACTCAAAGAACAAAGTGATTCAAAGAAAAAGTGTTTAATCTTGAAGAATGTATGAACAACGAGTCTTTGAGACCTAGAGAGAATAGTTGCAAATGATTCAATGAATTGAAGTTGATAGGAAAAAGTGTTTATATAGTAAAGGGTGAAAAGACATAATTTTCGCACCAAAACAACAGATTGAATCGATTCATTTACCTATTAAATCGATTCAGACATCAGGAAGGCTAAATCTAGAGGAAGGGAAGTATATGAAGATTGATGCAAGTCAAGAGATATATGAAACGATTCAAGCTGCCCAAATGGATGTTTGAATCGATTCAGAGAGAGTCAGAGAGTTCGATGATACGACTCAAGAAGTAATGATACGATTCAAACATGAATCGATTCATACAAAGTCAGAAACTTTTTTGAGACGATTCAGACAGGAATGAGTCGATTCATGTGAATACAAGACACAAATGAAAGGGTACCAACATGAACAGTTACAAGTTGCTTCACTAGGGTACTTTAACATAGTCTAAACAAAATGAAAAGCTAGACTAACAAGACCTAAACTAAAACAATCAAAGATACAAAACCAAACATCATCAAAACTATAGCTAGAGACTTCAGTTATTAATAATCTTAGTCCATAGAGTCATACACACATATGAGAAAATGTTTTCGACACAACAAATATACAATTAACTAACTTCGTCATTGTAATAGCTAATTAAAACTAATTAAAAGGTAACTGACATATTGTAACATCCCCTATTTCCCCATACCTAAATATTCTTCATCTTATTATTTTATTCCTAACTTATGTTTTCAACCAGCAATAGACGCGCTTTGGTTAGAACCTCATTAGTTGCGTCATTGCCCCAAGCGCAAAGATGAAGTTAACTTATGTGAATTAAAGGAGAAAATAGATAGTGGACCATTAATAATTTCAACCAAGATAAACCATTTTTAAACCCAAAACATAAAAAGAGTTAGATGGGTATGTAATGAGACAGTAAAGGGCAAAATTGTCATTTAGACTCAAACCTATGTACACCTAAAGCCAAATGAAAAAAAAAAAGTGGAGGAAAACAAGATAGAGAGAAAGAGAACGTGAGAATGGAGGCGGGAGAAAAATAAAGCTTCATCTTCCTTTAAATACTACATGCAAAACACACTCCTATACAATCATACCATTTCTATTTCCTAACGTGAGGTCTAGAAAAGAGAAGTCTTAGATCACTAGAAGCATAAGAGAGGAAGATAAAATAAATTAGGGTTCAAGAGGAAGATTGAATAAATTAGGGATTCAAGGAAGAGAACAAATTGGAGAAAAGCTAGAAGCAATAGAAAGCTTGAAGATTAGCATCATCAATTAGAGGTGGGTTTCCATTTCCCTCATCCCTCACATATTGATTATAAAAGTTTGAGGATTTTAGTTTATGTATGTAGGTCATGATTCATGCATGTTAGTTCTAAGAAGTTGATGTTGTTGCATGTTGAAAGTTGTCATTTTTGGGTATAAATTTGCAATCCCATATTTGGATACCCTATTATTGTTTTGTTCATAACTTTCAATCTATACATCAGTTTTAAGTGATTATGACTTTGTTTTAAATTAGAGTTAATTTTCTTCGTTTTTCACTCAAATTTCGTGGTAATTGACTCAAGGTTGGTAGTTGAAATTGTGTTACAAAATGGAGAAATGATATTTGTACAGCCATTTTGTGACAATTTTTAGACAACTTTCTCTTTCATACTCACATTATATTCTTACTCTCTCTCTTCCTTTTTCTCTCTCCATTGTTTTTGACCAATCAGAAGAGAGAAAAGAAAGGTTGTCAAAAAGGTTGTACCAAATAGTTGTTCAAATATCATTGCGAGAAAAAAGTTGTTGTCATATTTTGTCCCTTGGTGTCTTAATCTAATCAACTAAATCAACTGGATGTCCATCTTGCAAAATAAGACATATATTTATAATCTACACATTCTAAGCCTTCCAAAAAGTGTTTATTTACTCAAATCCGACATCGTTTCATATTTTAATTGAATTGTCGAATTTGATGTCTAACTATTGAAAAACATGATTTCTGGGACTGTTTGTGTAACATTGTATGCACATAAGTTGTTTGAAGGATTTACTGTTATAGTATTATGTTATGATGATAATATATGAAAGCTTAAACCTAAGCCCATACACTAATTATGAGTAAATGAAAATATGCTGATATAAGGTAGATGCTTATGTTTAGTATGAGGCTATTGAATTAAGTGTATAAGAAGTTGAAATGAGAAATGGTATAGATTGACTTTGAAGTTCTAAGACATACTTTGAGTATGAACGTTATTATACATAATGTATATTATATATCTAAATTATATGAGGTATCTAAGTGGGAATTATGGAATTCACCCTAGTTAGGTGGATTCACCGTCTACGACGAAACTTGTAAGAAGGGATAAACGGGGCACCGCCTATCAGAGTTAATTTATCTCCACCTTACCAAATGATTTATTATAGATATCTGACATGTTAGTGATCGTTCTAATGTAATGACCATTTATGTTCACAAGTCTGTTAGTTTAGGTTTTCGAGGTCTTCCCACGTTCGATAACCTAGAAGGTTACTTATATTATTTATAAGTTATAAGTATAAGAGTAAGTGTTGAACAATAATATTTATTGTAAGGAAAAAAATTAATGTCTTTTAACTGATAATTAATTTTCTTATTATGTTCACCTCACGTTGTTTTCTATTTTTTCAAGTGTAAGTCATTTCAAAGTATCATCAGAGGCTGGATCACAATCCGAGTCTAGTTTAGTGTCTATTCATCTCTTATATTTCAAAACGAGTGTCATTTATGTATTTATAAATATTTTATAAATGTTTCTTGTAATGAAAGCTATTGAAAGTCATTTATTTAAAGTTTTATGTTAAAATCTTAAAGTAAAATTCCATTTGAGATGAAAATGTTTTGAATTCTTAAAACTTAAATTGAGATGCTACACATATCAATTTATTAGGTGCTAGCACAATAACTAAATGACAACTCATGCAATATTCTATCATATATATTGCACATTTATTTTGCTAACACAATAACCCATTCATCTTTGTAATGATTTTTGTACTCTCTTGAATCTGAACCTCATGGAATCAAAGAGGCCTTTCAGAAGGTACACATATGTTGTCAATGCATTGAATAATAAAAAACTCGGACCAATGTTCTTGACAGTCTTTATCAGTTTCACACTCGACATTTGCTATAATGAAAAAACATGTCATAAGATTGTGTATGAATTACAAAGTAAAGAAGGATAAAAAATTGAAAAGGTTTAAAAATTACTCACCACGACGGCCAACTTCCATTGCAACAACAAATAAGGGAAGAAAAAGTATAATAGCATAAACACACTTGAGAATTTTAGTCATGTTTCCTTTTTCTTTTTGCATGTAAAAACTAGAATGCGACTCAATCTATTTATAGTGTATTGAGTTCAAGCTCTCCTAAAAATAATTAGATAGTATTTAGCATGTATGAAGTTGTAAAAACCCTTTTATAAAGTATAGCCATTATTTAAAAAAAGCATAGTCATTATTAAACATCTCTTAACTATATAAGTATGTTGTGTTTGTCCCTTTAGCATACTTAGTTAGGAGGTAAAAAAAAAACACTTGGTAATCATAAGAATTCATTCTATTTTAAATAACTATGTATTAATTTTTGAACCTTTCATGGTAATAAAGGAAAAGTTTTCTTGTTTGAACCATGGTAAGGTTATTTTATTTGAATAATGCACACTAATATGTTTATGCACAAGTTTAACATATTGTAGGATAATTTTTTTTGTTGTTGATAATAACATAGAATAAACAACTTTTTTGTTGAATATTTTGGAATGTCAATGTATCACATTGATAAAATAAAACTTCTAATTTTGATTTAAAAAAATGTATATATAAGGTGAATGTAGAAAAAAAGTGTATATGTTTCCTTGATTGGTAATAAATGTCTAAATTATTAAAACCTATTTTTTATTTAAAAATAATTTGCCGTTTATATACTCAACCTAAAAAAGATAGGCAAGTGGCATTTATTTATAAAAACCTTTTGGAGTGATAAAAATACACACCAATTGTCAGACGCTTGAAAACACTCATTTATAAAACGACTGATCAAGTGATAATCTAAATATCCCCACGGACAATTTGAAAAAAATTGCTTAAAATATTTGAATTGAAATAATAATTATTATATTCATGTTAGATTTTGATAAGATATATATTATAATGTTTGTTTATTAATGTTTTATGCATAACCTTTTAAATTGTTTTTCATATTCCTATATGTCATTTGGTTTTTCAGAGAGTTAGTAACACGATAACGTGCATTCGACGTGATTTTTATCCTATACCTCTCTAGCCCCTATGTTATAGAAAGTGTATATAGATAATATTTTCTGGATTTTAAAATAATCCATATTACCACAATAAGAAGAGGTTCATCTTGGAACCTTAATTAAAGAGGTGTAGTTCCGATTCTTAACCATAAAGACATCATTATAAAACAATAGAAAAATATACCCTAAATAGAACAAGAGGAGGAGGAAAATAATATGCTTTGAAGATTTAATTCTTAACCCTTTCCTTGTATCGTTAGCTTTTTGAATGAATAAAAGTGTGTGCAAGAGTCTATATTTATAGTGCATCATTCCTTAGGGTTTAAGGTATGAGAACTGTGCTTTTTCCACTGACCGAGTTTAGAAAACAAGCAAAAAAACAATTTTCCCGCACTCGTGCGTAGGGGCACATAAGATGATTTGTAGTGGTGAATGGGACAACATTTAGGGATGCATCATGCGTATGGGCCATGCCCAGGGGTGATGGTCAGATATGGAAAGTGTACCAAATCGTTTACCAAGTAATAAAGTGATAAGTAGAGTAATGTATCCACAAGAATTTTTCGTTTCTTCCAAACAACTCGCGTTACTTATTTTTGTAAGTTGAAAATATAAAAGATAAATGGGTTAGAAAGGTTGCAATTTTTATCCGTTTGCAACAGAGCAAGTTTACCTATTTTGGTTGCAGAAAAATAAGTAACGGTTAGGACCCCCTATTTATATTGTTAAGAAGTGTTATCAAAGAAAAGTTGGTATGAAAAAAATCAATTTTCCCTTGAAGTCATTTTCCGCAACATAATGAAACATTACAAGTGGCTTCAACTATGTATATACCATTCTAGGGACTCCTTAGACACATACCTCGATGCCTTCTCTTGTAACATTGGTATTGCCTCGGTTTTTCACGCGGAAACTCTTGCTTTTATTCTTGTTATAGAACATGCGGCATATAATGGGTGGAGGAACCTTTGGTTGGAGAGCGATTTATCTAGTGCTTTGATGATCTGTTCGAACTCTTCCTTAGTTCTGTGGTTACTTCGGAATAGATGGCATAACGCTCGAGGACTAAGTGTTCAGGTTATTTCTTCTCATATTTTTCGTGAAGGTAACAGCTGTGCGGAAAAATTGGCGAATATGGATCATGAGATCCAAGGTTCTATTTGGTTAGACACGCTTCCAGCTGAGTTGCATATGGATTTCTATCAAGACAGAATTGGTCTACCCAATTATAGATTTCCTTTGTCTTTTATTTCTTTTGTTCTGTTTTTTTTCTTTTTTGAGGGTTTTGGCCTAGTCCCCCCTCTTTCTCTGTACATACTTTTCCTTTTTTTTTTTTTTTTTATTGAATTTAGAGTTTGGCAGGCATAGGACGGAGGCTTCCCAGGGTGCCAACCAAGTTGGGATGTCGGTGTTGTCTCTTGATGTCTGACCTAATTAGCGGTTAGGACCCCCTATACAAGTGATGAGGTCGTTGGGACGTTACTAACCTAATTGGTATATCCTTTCGATGGCTAACTACACCTACTGATCGCACGATGATCCTTACGTGTGGGGTCTTGCTAATTCAAAGGTAATTGAAACATAAACTTAAATTGGCTTTCCAATGTTTCCCAAGGCAATGAAGGCCAATGTTCCCTTAGGTATGTCCATCTATGAATCTTAGGATACTCATAGCACACCCTCTCTACGCTCTTAGTAGTTCTACAAACGGGAAGACCAAATCTACTTCTACCTTACTAAGGGTTTCAAGAGAATGGTTCTATTAGGTTACATCTTATTTCCTTTAGCTAAACACTTGTTTCCCTAATTACCAACCAGTTACATCCTAGGTTCAGCAGGGTTGCTACTCACTTTTAGTAATGTCACCTCCTCAATACTTACTACTAGGGTTAATTCTCTTTCGGTATCTTTCGCTAGTTAACAATCGCTTACTTCCTAGACAGATAGTTATTAGTAAAAGGATATAAATATCAAGATATAAGCATCCAATTAGTGATAGCAATATTTGACCCTGTCACAACCTAAGTACCTAATATAGGGTTGCACCTATCACAAAAATAAACTAAGGAATTTCCTAATAAAACTTAACAGCGAACAAAAAAATAAACGACATTAAATTAAATAAATATCCAACAAAAATAAACAAAGGTTCATCTTAGAACTCTAACCTAAAAAGATTTAGTTACACATGGTAACTAAAAACAAATTACTAAAGATAAAAACATACCCTAGAAAATCATGGAGAAGATAGAAACTCTCCTGAAACTCCAAAGTAGCCTTCCTTTTGAACTTTCACAGCTCAGTACGAGAATTTTTGAATGAGGAAGGCTGGTATTTATAGTGAAAGTTTCTACCTAGATTTGGGTTAAAAAGTGCGGGCTTTATCCAACACGAAACCAGGAAAAGACAGTTGCGCCCCACATTTTTTCATGCACGGGGCGCATCTGAGTGTAGGCACATATTCACGTGTAGCCTATTGGGGTCACTTGATGACCCCACTTTTTGATTTCTTTTTAACCAATTATAATATGATTTTACATTTTGACCCCACTTTAAATTATATGTTGACCCCACATAACCAATCTAATAAATTAGAGGTAAAACAATGTCATATTAGTAAATTAATTTTTTCTGTAAAAAAAAAGGTAAATTAGTTTTAAATTATATTTGTTAAAATTGTACTCCATCCGTTTCAAAATGAATGTCATTTAAGGTTTTTACACACATTAAGAAATGTATTAATTAAATGAAAGATATATTATTTTACCAAATTATCTTAATCAACTATTGGTTTACTTTTCATTAAAGAAAAAATAATACTTCAGAAGTAGTGTATATAGATTAATTGAAGGGTACAGTTGAAAAGAAAAAAAAATTATTTTTGCATTAAAAACTGAAAGTGACATTCATTTGAAGACAATTTTTTTTCTAAACACCACTCATTTTAAAATGGAGGGTGTGGTATAACTCTCATATTTTCTACTGCATTTGTATAAAAAAAAAAAAAAAAAAAGATTAGTGTCATCACTATTTACGAGGAAAAAACGTTGGCATTTAAGCTTTATCTTTTAATAAATGATTGATTTTTCATTAAAACAAAAAGAAAATGCCCCAAAAAAGGATAAAAAGAAAATTAAGGTATCCTGTGGATTTATTTTTAAATTGAATTTACAAATTCGTGTCTAAAATTGAATTTAGTTTTAAATTGCTTATGATGAAGTATAATAGAAATTACTAGAAAAAATGGAAATTCGTTCTTTTGAACAGTTTTCTAATTTAGATGAAAGGACTAATCTCTCTAGAAAGTTTTTGGAAACCATAAAACATTTTTTATCAAACGTTGTATTTACTGTTTTTTAAGGACATTATATTTATTTTTGAAGTTAGCATTACTAAAACCGGGCACAAAAAGTACTAATACATTACTATTATATGTGGTGACTACAATTGTTGAAATAAGTTTCTTTTCCACGAATTTTGTGAAAAAAATCGAATGCGTAATCAAAGTTTCTTTGATAATATATATATTTTTGTATAAATATTCATGATAAAAAGTATTGACCCCGCTTATTGAATTTTCTGTATTCGTCGCTGTGTTAGTGCACCCCCAATGCATGCCCTAGGCGCATGGTGGATGCACTAGGCGCATGGGTTGTTAAATCCACGCCCTAGGTGCATGGTATCTGTTTTCTGGGTCCAATTCTCCGATTTTCCATCGTTTTAAGTCTTCGTCTTCAAATAACTTGCCTCGGATCACAATTCTTCAGATGTTCTTGATTTGCCGATTTGGATGATTTCTTCGTGAATTACTTCAAAAAACCTCTAAAATTGCTATGTTTCGGGAAAACTATAACTACAGACTCAAATATAGAAAACATTACAGAAGCCCCAAAATCATAGGCAATTGCTCCAATACTCCTCCTTTTTGCTGCTAAACCCTACTGAAAATAACTGAAGAACATGCTAAGAATAACGTAAGATGACCTGTCATCAAGGGGCGCATTAGGTAGTAGCCTTTGGTGCGAATTCTGCAGTTTTATCCCCTTTTCGAGCGTACTTTTGTCTTGAAATGCCTTGAAACTTGAGATGAGTTTTTACTAACTTGTATTGACTTTAAAAATTTCTAAGAACCATTGATATTCAATCTTCAATATCCCTAATCTTCCACGTGATGTCTTATTTTGCAATTTACATGATTTCTTACTTAAAAGACTCAAAACTCATATAGATTTGCACGATTTCAGATAAATCTGAATTACAACGACTCGAGTGAAAACAATATAAAAGGCTCCTCAAACCATTGACAACTCCTCTAAAGGACCTCTTATTTGTCTTCAATTGCAAAGAAAATAACTAAAAGCATAGCCTAACATATTGTATAAGTCGTCACAACACAAAGTCTTTTACGCAATATAAAATTTGAACTAGGACTTACACCAAAGTGGTCCTGCTAGAACGTTGCAACTTCAAAAGTTGGCTGAGCATAGGCTCTCTTATGAAAATGTAGAGATTTGTAACTCCAAGGTCAAGAAGTGGAATGGTGTCAAGATTTAAAAAAGGATAGTTTCATGTGGAGGAGAAAGTTTTACTTTTTAACCCTAAATTTAAACCTTTTCCAGGAAAATTTAAATCTAGGTTGTATGGTCCATTTACTATTTCATAAAGCCACACCCATGGAGAAGTGGTTTTAAAAGAAAATTCTAGAAGGGAGTTCAAAGTGAATTCTCAAAGGATCAAACACTATCGGGGATGGTCTAAGTTATTTAATAAGACCTCCACCATTGACTAAGGACATTAAGACAAGCGATCAATGGAGGCAGCCCTTAATAATGGGAATGTTCACATTCACGGTTTTTTATAACAAATGTTTTTTTTGTAAGTTTTTCATTTGCCGTTCCAATGATTTTTTTTATAGTACACTCCACTACCCAAACTTCCCTTCCCTCTATTCATTATTTTGACTTTTGATTGTTACCCACAACCAACCTAATCTTCCCTCCTTCATTTATTTTAAAATGGGTTTGCTTAAAGAAATTAAAAGTAATATTTTATTGAAAGACAACAATAATTTATTTAAAAGTTATATATTTAGTTTAAAATGCATCTGTTTCAATATAAATTTACTATTTAAATTTTGAACCTTTTAACATGTGTAAATTTGCACATAATAGAAATACTTTTTAAAATTTTTCCTTATCATCACCGCAAAACTCTCTACATTCAATTTTTTTTATCGTCCATTATCAAAATTCCCACAAACCTACAAAAAAAAATATCGGTCATTGTAAATAGATTGAAAAAGTGTGTCAGCCATATTGTTTCCCCTTATCAAACTGATTTTATACCGGCTGTGGCAAAATGGGTTTCTTTGCAATCAAAGTGAATATATAATCACTTTTTCCAATTCCATTGAGGAGTGACTTGAATTACATTATGGAGCAAGTAAAAAAATAAGTTGACAGCTTTTAAGTAGTGTAGGCCATACCATACATATATAACATTTCATTTCTAAAAGCATAAATATACTTTGTAACCGTTCTCTACGGTTTTTCATGTTCTTGAAACATTGAATGATTTTCTTATTTGCAATGTCAATAAAAACATCACTCAATATAAGTAATCAAACAATTTTCTCATTTTACCATTCATCTCTCTAGCAATTTCACACATATGATTCTTGATAATACTCATAACAGAAAAATGTTTTTCGGTCGTTGCAGTTGTCACATTTAATATCAGAGACAACTCTAAAAACAAATATACCAACAAAATAAAACTATCAAAACTAATAATATAAATTCACTCAAATAATCGAAACTCATACTCAAATAAGCACTACCAAAATATTATATATTCTTTGTATTATTAAAATAAATAGTATCTCTACCCCTTACTTCTCTCTCTCCCTCTATCTCCGGCGTGCCTTTTGTATTATCTAATAACAGGTACTGGTTTTCTATTTTAGTTTTCAAATGTAGTGAGGGCCCAGGCTCACTGAGTGGTCAACCTGGGGTCCTATGATGTCAATAGCTTTGCCAAAATCTTGACTGCAAGAGATTCAAAAGGTTAAAAGAACTTTTATATGGTGCGGTGATGAAAGAAGAAAACACATGCATTATGTTAACTGAAACATTATTACAAAATCGAAGGATCTAGGTGGGCTTGGTATTCGGGATTTAGACACTATGAGTAAATCATGTCTAATGAAGCTTGGTTGGTCTCTTAGAAAGGGAGATAATTTGTTTTTGTGAAAGGTTTTTAAAAGCAAATATGGTCGTACACTCTTTGAACAATAAACTGGTTGGGAGGTTTGAGAGTATTGCCAACGTATTATTCGGTTACTTGAAATGGATTGGGAGGTTAGAATTTATCATTCATATCTTAGACAAACAAATGTTTGGATGCTTTGACAATTTTGGGATGCGATGAAGGTGATTATTTGTTTATTCATAAAGAATGTCCGCATAAAGTTAAACATTTAATTTTAGCTGACATGGTAGAAGTGTCTACTCCTAGAATGATTTCTTTAGACATAACTATTAAAGATATCTTGATATTTGGTGGGGTTTAAAAGAAAATATGATATGACTAAGTTAAGGATATGTAGATATATCCAAAATTAAGATACTATTTTTCAAAGTCACGCAAAATGTAGGGACTAAAAACATATTTAACCATAAAATTATTGGGACCCACTAACTGTCACATCAGCATTCCATTAGAGAATTAACAGCAGAGACTAATTTTGATAACAGAGATAAAATGTGAGGATTTTAAAAACATTTAATGAAATGTAGAGAGTATTCTTGGAAGGGACGCAAAATGTAAGGATTAAAAACATATTTAACCTTATTCTTTAATGTCTTAATATACTACCAACATTTTAGATTACAAAATCATTATTGCAAGGTTCTTAACATTAAAAAAAGAAAAATAAAAAATACAATTACTAGAAGGAGATTTTTTTTGACAAATTTGATGGGAAGGAGATAAAAATCTATTTGACTATGGAATATTCTAAAATAAGTTTTTTTTAGGGAGGAAAACAAGTTATGTTGCGTAGCTGATTCGCTTGTGTATGTAGTCATATTTACATCGGTTATTATTGCACTTCATCACAAAAATTGTTGATTCACTTTTTGGACAATCTGCATCAGTTTTGCATTGAATATATACTGTAATGAAAAAAGATGATTAAAAATAATCTTAACAAATTAAAATACAATATTGTGGACGAACAACAAGTAAAGAAGGAAATTCGAAAAGTATGAAAAAATAGCTTACCAGCAACGTTCTTTGCAATAAAAAACAGGGAAATAAATAAAATTAAGGAGTACATGGACTTGAGAGTTTTATCCATATTTTTCTCTTTTCAGGTAACAAATAGCCAATAATTTGATCACTTTATAGTGTTAAAAAAGCATGTTATACTAAATAATTGAATATTTTAGCGTTTAAGGAGTTGTAGAAAGCACTTCTTAAAACTAATATTATTAAATGTCGCTTTAGCACACCTATTAAAGGGGTAACATAAAAATAATTAATCATTATAATTAACTTTTTAACCTTTGATAAAAGAAAAGGGAAATTTAAAAATAAATAGTTTTTTTTTGTTACAATTTAAAAATAAATAGTTGGAACATAGCAATGTTATCACTAAAAATAATATACTCAAACGGTGTGACAATATAGTCATGCACAAGTTGAATGTAGGATGTTTTCTTTTTTAAAATAATTTTTATCATGGGCAATAAGTGTAAAATTTTGTGGTTTTATGATTTGTTTAACATTCTTATTCCCATAAGTTCTTTGATTCACACTTTACTTTTAATAAAAATATATTAGGATTTATGGAATGACTCTACATTTTTTTCTGAAAAAAATATGTTAACGAGTGATACCAAAACATTTTTGGAACATTCTTTTAAGTACTTTTTTTTAGTAAATTCTTTAAGTACTTTAATAGGTGCTCCGTGTTGTTTACCAAATCGTCATCAGTTTACCGGTATTATAATGTCTAAGCATACAAATAGAATAACTCTTCTAGATTTATCAAGATCTGGCTAACTATTACTTGAATTGAGTATTCTAACCAGGAATGAAATAGTATCATATTCTTTGCCTCTCAAGGCCTTAATGAGTATTATTTTCTCTTCCTCTTCAAGATACAACAAGTATTATTTGGATGTATCTCTAGGCATTAACAGTCCACATTTTCCCTCTTCTCGACTGATTCCATTTAGAATGCATTATTATTACTATTACTATTAACGAATACTAAACATATTGTATTTTCTAGACTTTTAAAAGCATTGGAGTAACATGAGCTATAAGAGGGGAATAAGAAGATTTAGTAGCCTAGCCAAATTTATTTATGACCCTGGATTAAAAGTATGACCTATAAGAAATTACCATATTCAAGCAAGAGAATTAGAGTAAAACACCTAGTTATACTTCCGTCTAGTAAGGAAAATAGAGTCAAAACACTTTTCACCTCTTTGAAGGGAAGACAATAAAGAAAAAGAGAATAGAGAGAAGGGAGAAGGAAGAAGACATAAAACACGTTTTCCTTATAATGTATATCGATCTTGAACATTGCAGTGCACCAAATTCACCATTAAAATCATCATCATTCCCCGTTAGATTAGCAAAAGTACAAGGAGAAGGAAAAGAGTCAAAGAAGACCAAAGGAATAGAAAATGACGAGGATTAAATCTACAAGGGAGAGGAGAGAGCATCAAAGAAGTAGATAGAGTTCCTCATCAACACCCGCTCCATATTCAAATAAACGTGGGATGCCATTTTTTCTCCCCATATGCATCAGTGTAAGGTGATATTAGAATGACGATTATTTTTCTATACAACTGCAACAACAATCAAATCTTATCCTACTACGTGAAGTCAGCTACATAAATCAAATTATAGTGTAGTGTTCCGCCATATGCCATATTTGAATTCAACTCAATAATCTCTAAAATTTTCCTAATAGTTTATCTTATAGTTAGTCTTGGCCTTCCTCTACCTCTTGCAATCTGATTATGCTTCATCTGATCTACTCTCCTTACTACATAACTAACAAGTCTTCTCTCTATATGCCCAAACCACCTAAGCCTATTTTTCACCATTTTTTCTAATATAGGTGCCACCTGAATCTCTCTCTCTCTCTCTCTCTCTCTCTCTCTATATATATATATATATATATATATATATATATATATATATATATATATATATATATTTTTGTGATATATAA
>Ga0315915_1004749_pt1 | contig 17068 bp, 11 predicted proteins | sample MpolbnodulesMG_FD_207738 | JGI IMG/M metagenome (GOLD analysis project Ga0315915, IMG submission 207738) | Medicago polymorpha root nodule microbial communities from Los Angeles, California, United States - branched nodules | ecosystem: Host-associated > Plants > Roots > Nodule | place: USA...
CCTGAATTATTTCTCTATCTATCAAATAGATCCCTACGTTATATAAAAAAACCATCAAATAAGTCCCTGAATTGTTTAATCAGATATCAAATTGATCCTTGAAAACAACTGTCTCAAAAATGCAACAAACACAAACAAAGAACAAGGCGGGCATCAACATTCACAGAAACAAAATAAACAACATGATCAAAACAAAAAAAACGGACAAAAACAGGGTGAATACGAACACAAAAACTTGATAAACAACAGGAAAGGTGTTACCTTTAATCACAGCCAAACACACAAACTTCAAAAACGTCAGAATCACCGGAGATGGTGGTGATTTTGGAGGGGTGAAAATGGAGGAAGTTTTAGCGGGAGGAAGAAGGGTCAAGGACATTTTTGATGTTCTGAAATGTGAAGAAAGATGTATGGGTAATGCAGGGGCAAAATGGGAAAAGCAGAAAAAATAAACTGAAAAGTGAAAATTCAACTTTTTCCAATTCAATCAAATTAGTCCCTGAACACGTGGCTTCCTTCTTGCCACGTGTACAAGACAACACAACATGCAGGGCGACAGCTCAGCATGGCTAACAGAGCACTTGGACGGAGGGACCTTTTTGATGGACGTCTGACAAATTCAAGGACTAAGTTGATATTTCGCATAATTGAGGGACGGAGTTGGCCGACGCGTGAAAATTTAAGGACGAATTTGATGGTTCACTCGAAAATGAAATAAGAGAATACGATTATAGAAAATGAACAAAATAAAATGAATTTTAGGGTCTGCTTGGTAAGCCATATTGGATTGGTAAAAGTGAAAGAAAAGATAATAAGTTAGTTGAAATAGTGTTGAAAAATAAGTTATAAGCTCATAATGAAATGAAAATGTTGTTACCAAATAAGGCTTTTTTTCTCAAACGAGTTTATCCGTTATCAGTCATCAACCATCAACTATAAGCTATCAGTCATCAGCTATCAGTTAGATTACCAGATATCCGTTATTTTTACCAAACAAAGCTTTAGTTGTTTCATTATTTGATAGAATTGATTCTAACTTTAAATCAGGATATGTAGTTTTTTTTTTTGGTCAAGTAGCCTAGCGGCCAGAGAAATTCACCTTAAAGATGAATAAGTGGGGTGTCCGGGGTTCGAACCCCGGCCCCTGCACATATTGTGCGGTTTATCTTGAGTTTAATTACTATAACATGATGGTGTAAACTTACGTATTAAATAGTGTGTTGTCACGTCAATAAATGAAAATGACAAAACATATGTTTTTATATTTATTAATTAATGTGACAACATATTATTGTATACGTCTATAAAATAATTGTACGTTGACAATACATATTAATTAAATTCTACAATCTTTGAAAAATTTACATTCGGATCCAAGTTAGTGCATATGTGCTATCACAATTGATTTGCTAAAATCAATATAAACCGTCATGATTTTGCAAAAATTGCACATTATAACTTTTGCGACTTAACAATGACTTGGTGTGATTTTGAATAACCACCGTAATATCAAACATACGCCAACTTTCTTTCACATTAATATTTTCAAACATAAGTTATAAGTTATGTTACCTTGGGATAATTTTTCCAGCACCAATCCAACCAAAATCAATTGTTACCGCCATAGAAACATTTTTTTTTAGAGGACTGCCACATAAATACATTAAATTTTTTGTGTAAACCGGGTATCCTCTGCGTGTAACTGCGGAGACTAATCCCTCAAATACTGTGGAATCTAGATGGGCGGCAAGCTCTCCCTAAGAGTTTTAACGTTGTTACGTGCCCAATACTTGATTCGAACTCAAGATCTTGGCTAAGTTAGAAGAGACTCGTTCTATTTCATCTAAACGTTTTTGGATAGAAACACATTAAATTTGATTTAGAGTAAATTAGCTGAAAAATTGATTTAGGGTAAAAATATCCGAATACTACTCCCTACACACACTCCCATAATATATGCCATTTTTTTTTAGCAAGAAAAGAAAAAGGGTCAGATAATATCGTTTTAAAGTGTCATTTAAGCATTAATATTAAAGTGTCATTTAAGCATTAATATTTCTTTTAATACTGTATTATTCCCTCCTTACTGCTTTCTCTTTTTTACTTCTTTTTAATTTCAATTCAATGTCTCTTTCCATTAATAACCTATAATTTGCTATGGATGAAACATAAATTAATGAATTTTACTTTAATACAATATTAAAATTTTCTAGAGCGTACAGAGAGGAATTTTTTTTTTTTTTTTTCCGTTAATCTTCTCCAAAAAAGTTTAAAGAAGTTGCTAGTAGTGAGTACTCCCTCCGTCTTTAGGGTGTGTTTGTAAGTCAAGAAACTACATTTCTTGGAATCACATTCTTAAGAATAATATTCCACGAATAACAATCATACTCATGTGTTTGGTAAATATTTAGATTTTATGGGTATGTTTAACAATATTAATTTAAAAAATTAAAATGGAAATAAATGCGAGTTGTAGTAAGAATTTACAGCAAGTTTTTTTTTTTTTTTTAACAAATCAAAATGAAATATATATAACCCAACAGTGTTTCCACCCGCACAAGGTGTGCAAAACGAGAAACACCGAAAAATATTTACAAAGTCAAGGTGCCAAAATTAAAGAGCACCATCGAAAAAACAAAATAAATTACACATTAACACACATACAAAGAAGCGGATGTTTCCACTAGTTAGTTATGATAACTATAAGCAAATGCCACTTGTTTTGATTTCAACCATAAGAATGAATTTAACTTTACCTTTTCAATGAGTAAAAGGAGTGGAAACCGTATTTTGAAATACACGGTTGATCATTTCCTTCCAAATCACTAAAACAGTTGCTTATGAATAACAATAGAAGAAATCACGTGTAAATAACATTCCTGGGAATATAACATTCATGAGAACAAATTTTCAAAACTTGAAACAAACATGAAAATGTTGCATTCCCAATCTCAAATTTTCAGGAATCATATTACAAACTTTGAAACAAACACATCCTAAAAAAAATTGTTTAAAAAAAATATCTCGTTTTTTTATTCAATGAAATATTAATTATTATATTTTTCAATTATATTCTAGAATTTCCATAAAAAAAATATATTCTAGAATTAACACCTTTTCCGATCTAAATTATAAGAAAAAAATATTTCAAACTTATAAAAAAAAAAAAAAACTCCTCCAATCATTATTTTAATCCAAATTCATTGAATAATTAATGTATGTAATGCATATGTAGACTGAATACATTAGTTATTCAATGAATTTAAAAACTGACTTTTTGCTAATAATAGTGACCAAAATGAATAATAATCTAGAGTGAAGTTTTTGATTTTTTTTCCTATGATAAGTTTCATGGGAAGATGTCCCCATGAACTCACTCAGTAGGAACATTGGATAATATATGCAGGAGTCAGAGTCAGAGTTTTAAATGCGGACGCCTCGTCTTAAGATGTGGATTTCTAGCAATAAGGTTACCTGAAAAAATAAAGTTTCATGAAAAGATGTAAAAATAATTTTTTTAATTGGTTATTGGTTATAGAGATAATGGAAGAAAAAGCAAATTAATTTTATTTAATTTCATGCGAATAAATAAAAGTTTTAGAATAACATTGGTAAAAAAATGTAACAAACTTATTTTTCAAACGTAACAAACTTAACAAATCATATTTATCTTTTTCAATGACAACAATAATATAAAAATTATAAAAAAAAAATCTTGTTTTTTTGATAACACCAACAATATAACATTATTATAGAGAAATATATTTAAGGGTATAATTTGAATAACAAAAAAGTCAACCTAAAAAAGCCAAAACATATTCTTTTCTATATATTTATAGTATAGAATCAATATTTTTCACTTCACATTTATGACAATGATTTTTCTTAAGGAATGACAATTATGAATGCATTAACATTAAACGAGGGTACTTTTTTTTAGGAAATTTAACGAGAGTGCTTAAAATTCACTCTTCACTTATATATTTTTCACATAATATTTGACAAGAGTATTTTTTTAAATACATCTACTAATATTTTTTTTTGACAAGAACACATCTACTAATATTAGAAAGAAACCACTAAATAAGGGATAGAAAAATCTTTTAAACAATAATTACACCTTAAAACTCGTGACATTTTCTTATAAATAAATATAACCATTTTTTTTTGAATTTTTTTATGGGTTATGCTAACTTGTGTAATAAAGCATATGGTAAGCAGCCCAAAAATAAAAACATTTTCTTAAGTTTTATTTTATGCATTCAATTAATTAGTAGTTTAAAAATTAAATTTAATGTACGGATTCCAATAAAATATTTTCATATCCGACTCATTAACTTATATCTTGTGGTACATGTTAACATTTTTTTACTTAGGAATAGGGGGAGTAATTGAGAAAAGAAGAAGGGGCCATACGGTGTATTAATATGAGAGCTGCAGATCTTAAGTGCACTGTCTCTCTCTGTTTTTGTTTTGAGAAAAAACATGAAAGATCCTCTTGTCCCTTACTACCATCATTTTCTTTATTTTTGCATAACTTTCCCTCTCTTTTCTGGCCAGTAGTACCTATCTCACTTTTTCCATCGCCAAAACGTTTCGTGCCTTTTTATAAGCTTTTCTTTTCTTTAACTATTTCCTCAACTCATGGACCCCACCTCATGAAAACTCAAAATTTGAACCGGCGAACGTGATTATGTGGCAGTTTTCCAAGACAACAAACGAATCATCCAATTCCAATCCAACTTGCGGGACCACCAACCTTATTTCTCTTCCTCTGTCCCGTTGCACGTTTTTGAATTTCAAATCTCAAAACACCAACTTCTAAGATCTAACTGCACCCCTCCGCACCACATAACCACACCCCCCACGAACCCTTCTTTTTCTCACTTTCTCTCTCTACTTCACAACTCACTTTATTGCACTTCATTCAAAGACAATCACTCAAGAGTCAAGTACATTACCACATTCACTCTCTCTCTCTAGTCTGAAGCCAAAACTCAGCAACACTCATGGGTGCTTCTGGAAAATGGGTCAAAGCATTAATCGGATTCAAGAAACCAGACAAAGATGAACAACATGTAAGTTACTATTTTCATATAAGCCACACAAAAAAAATTTAAAGTTTTTTTTTTTTTTTTTGTTGTTGTTGTTAACTTTGTTTGGTTTATGTTTGAAGGTGAAGGAGGGTGGTAAAAGTAAGAAATGGAGGTTATGGAGAAGTTCATCAGGAGATAACAGTTCATGGAAGGGTTTCAAAACAAACCACCACAAAGCAGCTTCTGAAGGGTCTGAATCTCCAACTGCTGCAGAAGCTTACACTGCTGCAGTGGCTACCGTTGTTAGAGCTCAACCTAAGGATTTTAGACTTGTTAGGCAAGAATGGGCTGCTATAAGAATCCAAACCACTTTCCGAGCCTTCTTGGTATTCAATTTTTTCAACCTTCAACTCAAGCTGTTATTTTTTTATTAAATTTGTGTTTTTGTTCCTCTTTGATGACTCTTTTATTTTCATGTTTTTAGACAAAGTTAAGCTAAAGCTTTAAACTTTTATTCGAAATCAACATACCCATTTAATATTTTTTTTAGTTTAGATTGGAAAATTTTGGACATTGATCTATTTTAGGGTTTACATGATAGTTGTTAATTCTCTTCTTATAGTGAATATGAAGAGTTGTTTTTGAAACTTTAAATGTGTTGTGATGTTAGTGTATTGAACTATTTGTTGGAAGGAACTGTGTTTGTAATTAATGTGAGGGTTGTGAGTGCAGGCAAGAAGGGCTTTGAGGGCATTGAAGGCAGTGGTGAGGATTCAAGCACTTGTCAGGGGTAGACAGGTGAGGAAGCAAGCTGCAGTGACATTGAGGTGCATGCAGGCATTAGTTCGTGTTCAAGCTCGAGTAAGAGCTCGTCGTGTGAGGATGTCTATGGAGGGACAAGCCGTGCAGAATATGCTTAATGAACGACGCAGCAAACTTGAACTTTTGAAGGAAGCAGAGGTATGTGTTGTGAATTGACAGTGGAAACTTTATCTAGTTTTAGTTTTTGTTATGTCTAAGAATTTTATTTTGTGAATCTGCAGGAAGGGTGGTGTGATAGCATAGGAACATTGGACGATGTTAAATCAAAAATTCAAATGAGGCAAGAAGGAGCTTTCAAAAGAGAGAGGGCACTTGCATACTCACTTGCTCAGAAGGTAACAAATTAAGTTAGTGAGTCTCTTTTCAGTCCTGAGTAAGGCGCCATCAATTAGTCCCTCAAATTTGTTATTTTTTAATCAAATTAGTCCTTTTAAATTGTTCAATTTAGTCTCTGAAATTGTCTCTGAATTTTCAAATCATGGATGATTTGAAATTTCGTTAGAGTTTCAAGTTTAAGTTGCCTTACAACTTGAGGAACTAATAAATTGTTTATCCATTCAAACATAGTGGAAAGTAGAAACAATTTCCACCTTTTTCTTTTTCTTTCCTTTCTGCAAAGAAAGATGCTTACATTTTGAGATTTCCAGCAATGCAGGCCAACCTCAAGCACTAATTCGCGAACCAACACCTCGTTTTCCACTCTCCGGAATCACGAGATGAACAGAGCTAATGGGGGATGGAGTTGGTTGGAAAGATGGATGGCAGCCAAGCCGTGGGAGACTAGATTGATGGAACAGTCTCATGCCGAGAGCTTAGAAAAAACCCCACCACCACCTCCAAAGAAATTTGCAGAACCCTTAGTAAGCTCGAATTTGAAACCATGCTCGGTCAAAGTCAAAAAGAACAATGTCACAACAAGGATTTCTGCTAAGCCTCCTCCCCATATTGGACAAGCTACTCGTTCATCGTCAAGTCCAAGTTCCGAGTTTCGGTACGATGAGAGTTCTGCATCATCTTCTATTTGTACATCCACAACTCCAATGTCAGGGAACACTTGTGAAAGGACCGAGGATAGTTGTAACAGCACTAGGCCAAATTACATGAACCTGACTAAATCAACCAAGGCAAAGCTAAAATTGGGTAGTAATCAAATGTATAACAGAGCTCAAAGGCAACAGTCAATGGATGAGTTTCAATTTATGAAGAGGGCTGCAGTTTTCTCTAACGGAGATTCTAAAAGCATAGCTGCTTCTGATCATTCACTCAACTTTTCTAGGCCACTTCACCTACCAACCCAATCGGACAAGAGCTCGGTGAGACCATGGTGAAAGAGGGAAATAGCAGCTGTGTGGATGCTCAGCATCTCTTTATTTATTTGTTTTTCCAAGAAGTTCAACATCTTGTTGTTCAATGTATTTTAATGAGTTAGTTAGCTAGCTTGAAGTAGAACTAGAAGTTGTTTATGTCCTTGATGTTACTTGTGAAGGGAGCCTCCATTTGTATAATTGTTCATTTGTGAGTATTGATAATACTCAACCTGGAGAGATTATCTGGACGAATTGTCAATTTACGGGAAAATCATATTTTGTCCAACCATATTTTGCGAGTGTTCATCGTTTTGTAGGCAGAGGTGACTAATGGATATTCAAAAACTAAAGAGATGATTATTTGTAACACTCTTATTATATGAACTTACTCTTCCAAATAATCATCGTTTTGTATAACATCTCTTTCATAAACTTACATTATTTGTTATACAACATGATTATTTGGTATTGTATCTCATCATACTTATTTCTAATATTAGTTTATGGCCAATTCTATGACGCACAAGACAAATCTTGCATCTTGCACAAGCTAGTGTTTGCCATTGAATCAATAAATCTCACCAATAGATGATATATGGTGTGACTTATTCATTCAATAATGAAAAAGACACTTGTGCATGGTTCAAGATATTTTGTTTGTGCATGTTAGACGAAGCCTAAGTTTATATGTCATCCTCTGACTCCCAAAGTATAAGTACAATCTTAACGGTTAATTTAGAAGCTCGTCTCTGTTCTTTTTATGACACTGAGCTTGACACCATGCTTGAAGTTGAGGACTATTCCATATTCGAGTTCTAAAGGGCTTTCCATATCAGGTGAATGCCGAAACAAGTATTTTCTGTATAAATGAATAAGTGAAAGCTTGATCTCTTGTATGGAAAATTTCTGACCAATGCAAGCTCTAGGACCAATTCCAAATGGTATGAAAGCATAAGGGTGTCTTCGTTTCATTTCTTCACAGTTAGGGTCAAACCTTTCTGGTTTGAACTTTTCTGGCTCTGGAAAGTTTTTGGGATCTTTTGCTATAACTCCAAGAGCTAACCAAACCCAAGTCCCCTGCTTGCAAAAAACACTACATCAATGACAGATTAAAAAACAAAAAAAAATTCTTTATGATTATGACACGTGCAGACAGAAGTATTGATGACCATGCAAGGAAAAATATATGTTTTACCTTTGGAAGAAGGTAACCTCCAATCTCTACTTCATTCGACGTTTCTCTTGCTACTAATGGTGATACAATGTAAAATCTCATTGCCTCTTTGATCACCTGCATAAATCAAATTGAGCATAAAGTATAAGACTTTATTTTTGATATGCTATCTGTGTAAAAGTTTTACATTGGCAGTAAGTTACAATTAATCATGTGTGACTTTAGAAGTAGTAATGTTTAAAGTCAAACGTTTTTATGATCTGACTATAATGTTTAATTGATTATGCAAAAAATCTTTACACTGATGGTGTATGTGAATAAAATCCAAAGTTCAATTTATTTTATATTTTTACGCTTGGCCTTTGCAAATTCAAACTCGATACAGAATTTTTTTCAGGATTGTTCATTCAGTTTAACTAACCTGATCGAGATAAGGAAACTTGTCATGAAGATCTTGGGACGTAGGTATCTGATCTTGTGAACCATACCCATCAATCTCTTCAAGCATCTTTTTCTCAACTTCTGGATGTGCAGCAACCAAATAGACAACAGAAGACAATGTAAAGGAAGTGGTTGCTGATCCAGCAAGCAAGTGCTCATAAGTAACAGCACTGATATATTCAGGTGTGAAAACATTTTCCGAAACAGCTTTTGATTCTCTAGCATTTAGTATAAGTGACAAAAAATCCTTTGAACTACGTGTTCTATCTTTCGTTCTTTTCTCTACAATCTCGTCGAGACGGCCACCTAGTTTTTCATTAGTACGCTCAATTTTCCAATCCATGGTGCCTGGTATTCGCTTCAAAATCTGCCTAAATGGTTCCTGAAGAATTGGAACAAGTAGACCAAGTATGATTGAGAAAGAACCCGACAAGTCCATCTTAAGTTGAGTTGTTGAGTATATGTGTTGATTAATGAAGTCAGTTACTTCATTACTACCACTTGCATTCATTAAGTCCTTATTATCAGTAGCCACGTTCTTGCTTTCGTTGTGAACGGAATGAGATCGAGAGAGGCCAAAGTTGACACCAAAGGCTGCTTGTCCAATCACATCGGTTGCGAGTTTAAGTGATAAATTAGAAAAGACAATGTCTTCGTTTTGTGAGTCAAGATTTTGAGTGGCAGATTCTATGAATGATTGCATTGTTGGCACTAATCTTGATAGGTGTGATGGTTGATATACCGACAATATGGTATTTCTCATTGTAGACCATTGTGAATCCCTGCAACTCAAAGTGGCATGAGACTGTTAAGAAAATATTTTCAAATAATTTTTTGTACATATATGCCGACAAATAATGTAACCTTATAGAGAACATATATGATTATGACTTTTGAGTTTTTTGCCACTTAAAAAAGGTAAAGTGATATTCAACTTAGTGGCTGCACCACTGAGAATCTATGTGCATATGAAATTTCATGAGAATCTATGTGCATATAAATTTGATTTTACTATTCATGCAATAGTTGAAATAACATAATACTGCTATAGTTCCAATTTGAGTACCGGCTGAAGAAGAGACCCTTTTGGTGAAGTGGAGAAGCTTTAATGGGAGAGGGAGTGCTTCTGTTTGGAATGTCTTTAAATTTTTTGATTCCAACCTCTTTACACAGTTCTGCATCTGCTACTATTATTAGTGGCTGTCTTCCCATATGAAATCTGCACTAATAAATATTAGGAACATATTAATAACCATAAACATTTTTTGCAGTAGACAAAGAAAGAATGTGGATTCTCTAGCTGTAGAAACTGTTGGATTTAGAGAGAAAAATTTAGATTATACATTATATCCCTAAATCCAACAGGATCCAAACACCCCAAAAAATACAATCAACATCTTTTGAGAGGAAGATACAATCAACTTAATTAGAGACTACAAAATTTCAAGATATACTATATGAATGTAGGAAAAGTTTATACATCTATCCCTAACTAAGAAAAAAAGTGCCCCTAAATATAAATATTATTTCAAATGATTAGATATATTTGTTCTTTTATCCAAGTATAATTTGTTTTGGAAACTTAAAGTCAGGGTTAAACACATCTATACATAAAAATATACAGTGATATCCGTTTACAATTTAGGTGGGTTAATTTAGATTCTTAAAAAAAAAAATCCATTTACAAAATAGACAATAATTTCATGGAATATTGTACCAAAATAAAATAAAATAAAAAATCACGGAAATTTTTTTCTCAGAGTATTTGAAAATGACAAAGTTAATATAATTAGGAATAAAAGTACGTAGTAAAAAGAAATGTAATGAAAAATCATTATTTACAATGAGTGTTATTTTTCTGTAAAAGAAAATAGAATGGGTGTTATTTTAATTTTTTATTAAAGGGAGTAGTATTTAATTTATCTATCAATTTCTTTCAGTTACTCTCCTCATCACCGATCACTCTTTGCTTAACTTTTTATGGTATCACGGGCTCAGAATTCCTTTTAATTTGCAGACACTGCATCATTCAGATTCCGCCGCAATTTAAAGCCACCTTTTGGTTACATTCATTCTTTAGAAACAATAATATGATGATCAATTTTAGCAAGTGTTATTTTTAGTAAATTAATCATTCACCAGCAAAGAGAAATACTGATGAGTTCAGAATATGATGATCATCACAGACACTGATTATTCCAAATTGTATGATTTTGGAATAGCAATAATAATTACAGGCTCTTTCCATGGGTCTATTTTGCCTTTTGGTGTGTGAGGACACCAAAGGAGTGTTTTCGACAAAAGGACAGCAAATGAGTTGATATAAATGAGAATTAGATGTACGACCACCATTTGTGACAACTTTGATGACAACTTTCATTTTTTCTCTTTTCATTGGTCCAAAACAATAGAGAGAGAATAAGAATATAATGTGAATATGAGAGAGAAAGTTGTAATAAAGTGGTTGTACAAATATCATTTCTCAATGAGAAATCTTAACTAGTGTCTTGAAGTACAAGTTAAGAAAACTAATATAATTCCTAAAAAAAAACTAATATAATTTTTTTACATTGGAAAATGGTAAAAAGTTGGATGTTAAACTTTTTACAAGTCAAAAAATTATTATTTCTAATAAAAAAAATTATATTTTTACTTTTTTAACTAGTGTTCTAAGATCATTAGTTAACATGACCCTTTATATATTCACGTTTGGTTGAATAATTCAAAAGTCGGAATTGGTTGTAATTACTTCATATAAACTAGATTTAAATATTAACCAATAAATATAGGGTCATGTTAAGGAACCTATAAAAGGAAATAAGAAATAAATCTTGTATTGAAAATTTAAATTATTAAACTTTTACAACATTAAATGCACAAATTCCAATAAAATACTTATAGCTTTAGCTTTTTAACTTGTGCCTTAAGGGCACACGTTAACATTTCCCATAAATATAATAAGCTAAGCTTGAATATCCTTTTTTTTTTTTTAAGGAAGCTTGAATATCCCTTAAAAATAAGTTTGAATATATGTGTAGTTACTTTTTTTTATCAATGGAAATAAAAAACAAGAAAAGAAGGAAAAAAACTAAACAATATGCTGCCTAACTTTTAACTTTTCATCCTTATTGTTTTGCTTTAGTTTATGTAAAATTTTATAATTAAACAAATTTTAATTTATGGGGACAAAGACTTTCATTTTCTTACGGGGATTAAAAATTAAATTGACTATATTTATAGAGATAAAAACCTATTTAACCCTATAAAAAATGAAGTTGAATCTCCAAATAATGGAAGAGACAGAAAATGAGTACACTTTCTTCACATTCTTTTTGGCAAAACTTTCTTCACTTTTAGTAGAGGATTGAAGAGTGCTTATAAGTAGAGAAATGGTATTTATACAACCAACTTTTGTCACAACTTTCTTTTCTCATACTCGCATTATTTCTTTTTTTGTAAATTTATGATTGTCGCATAAGTTATCATCCAAATGATTGTTCAAATAACTTCATTTATTCGGGTGTGGATGGCAAGCATTATTGATTGGATTTTTTTTCTTTCCCCGATTATAATTAACAATGCTAGGAGGGTCAAGACAAAAGAAACATCATTAAGATCAACAATGTTACTATTGGTCAAAAGAAATCAAACAAGGCTACTATGCTATAATAAGTCGAACCGGCATTGACCAATATGAGAATAGACATCTATTAATAAAGTATTTTTCTTTCAAACAAAAATATCTATTAATAAAGTATTTTGTTTTTAATGAAAAATAATCTGAAAGCATACGAAGCTGGTGCTCTCAGCTGGGCCCTTTGTATGATTTTTGTTTGGAAGAAAACAAGCACATAAATAAACGAGAATTAAAAGAAGAGGCAATTGGATTATAGAATAATCACTTGTTTTTATCAATTGATATATCATTTTCAATTTCCAGGGTCCAAAGACAGCGACCCACCAAGCTGCACTCTTACCCAACCAGCCATCATTGAGTCATGATTCTGCTCAAAATCATCCCCCCAAAAGGATTTTGAATAGCTATCCATGTGCAACTAAGATCGATATCTTTTCAAAAGCAAAAGCTTTAATATTCTAAATCAAATTGAGGTGAAAAAAGAGAATAAGTATTTGAAATCATTCATTGACTATGATAAAGTGGTAGCTAGTGTGAGGTGGTACACTATTAACAATTCACCAAAGTAGTTACAATTGCGCTACAATATCAAATGCAAGTACATTTTTTGGATGTATTGAAACATGTCAATCCTTAAATAATTTTGAGTAATTATTTTGATTTTAAGACTTTGGTTTCCGGAGGAAAGGACCAATGATAATTTAAAGTTATGCGAGAAAACAAGTAAAATCTGATTGAATATTACTTTAGTCAGTATTTGAATTCAGCTTTTATCGAATAATTTGTCTTAGTTGAAGTTGATTGATCACTTGAATCTAATAAATTTGTGGGATTAATAGCATACACTAATTTATCCTTAAAAAAAAGCTAAAAAAAGTCATGTAAACAAACCTGTAAATTGGACCATATTGCTTGGCAAGGACTGAGAAAACATCAGGGCCATGTTTAGCCAGCAAGTGAAGGTGCCCTACCAACGGCAGAGATGGTGGACCAGGAACCTTCCTTACCCTCCAATAAGGTCCATACAGATAAATCAACCATCCTCCTATTAAAGCGAATAGTGTGAACAATATTGTTGAAGCAAAAGAGACACTAATTGGAATTGGAAACAACCATTCCAAATCCATGAACACCATTGCAAATTCACAAGAGTAGAGACGTTAGTTTTGGTTATTGGAGGGTGAGTGCTCTAGTTTCAATTCATTTATCGTGCTTCAAGATTTTAGCTTATATAGAGAAATTGGAGGCAAATGGACTTTTTTTTAATTTTGTCCGTATATGAATGATGACATATGAGAATTAGATACCTTTATGCCCAATCCAATCCATTTTCCTAATTTATTCCAATTATTATTGTAATCAAATCAATAATATGGCATTCATGGGAAGACAAAAAATAATGGAGTATCATGAGTCACGTTGGGTTGAAAAGATACCTACGGGCTTGTGCATGTGTTTGTTTTGTACCCTTGTGAATGTTTAAATATAAGTTTAGGTGAGGTATATAATTAAGTGCATGTACCCCAAAATCGAGAAGCACAAAAAAATTCCACTATGCATCCTATTCCTAACTTCTTGAGGGCTATGCTCGATTGAGCATAACTTAGGTACTATAAGCACTTCTTGTCCTACTCGATCGGGAGGAGTCGCGAGAGCTATAAATCAATGAGCAAGATGATAATCACAAATTTATTCTTTAGCCTAAAAGAATAATAATGGATAACTAGGAATTACTGTGAACACCTTTTTTACTTTAGTCATTTTGACCAGCATTTATGCTTTGCAAATGCTAAGGAATCAATGTTGTACGTTTAATTGAATATACTTCAGACAGAGTCACAGGGTTTTATAACGAAAAAAGACACGAGTTGTAGGAACATGTTATCTTTAAGGAGTACGGATGCAGATTCAGTGTTGTAAAAAACATTAATCTCTGGCTCTGAGTTAAAATACACTGCAAAATGTGACAGAAACGGAAGTAGATACTTGGGAAACAAAATGTTGACATGGAGGTAGGATTGGTGTAATGGAAGATTTGGGTTGAAGAGGATATTTCTAAGCATTATCTATTCTTCTATGCTGGATTTTATAATATATTTATGAAAATTAATTTCTGTGCCACAAAATATAGGGATGATAGCCTTAAAAAAATATAGGGATTAAAATTGGATAAAAAAAGGAAAATGTTGTATGATACGCTTAAATTTGACGTATGATGTCATAGATTCTAATTTCAATAAAATCGGAATGGTGACCCACATATTACATATTAAACCGTTCTTAAATTCATTATCAGAAAGTGAGTTTGACTCAATAAAAAAGTGATTGTAAGCGAGTGTTAGAAAGAGAGTTCCGAACATTTCTCTTTCTCTTTGGGTAAATGTGAGTTTAGTACTAGAAAATTCTATGATACATTGCATCTTGATTGAGTATCGATATTCGGTAAACAAAATTTATTTTTAAATGAATTAAAACAAAACATAACATACATTGAATAATTGAATAAGGAATACATATTTAGCCAAACTCCAAGACAACGTAGTGTTCACCTTAATATTGTTGCACCTAGTTTTGTTTTGTTATTTGCGCATATCAACTAGTGCTTGATGAAGCAAACAAGCCCTAGAACCTTCACGAATCTCTTCATACAGGACCAACAGTAATTACTAGTAATGATGCCTTGTACTTGTCATCGCCAGTGAAAAATGAAGATACGACAAGAACAGGAATTTAACGGAGAGGAGTGTGATAAGTTGATAATGATAAAAAAGACTTTATAAAGATTTCACTATTGGCAATGCCCCAGTTGTAAAGGTCAACAAATTAACAAGAAAACATGTTTAAAAAGTCAAAAGAATAAATTGGGCATCCTTTTGATTTTGTTTCATTAAATGATCCTACTTACTGATTTATAATTAGGTAGTAGCCGGTTTATCGAATTAGATTTGATTATGTAATTCAAATAACTAGTGTTGTATATTACTGTTTTATTAGGATAATAAAAGTTCGTATGTCCAACAAAGCTCTATAAAATCCAAAGCTCTATAAAATCCACTTTAGAATACAATCTATCAAAATTAGGAAGTTTTCGGATACTACTTCCTTTAAGTTATTGAAATTTTATTGTATACCATGCACCAAATTTGTATTATTTTTTTTGACAAAATGCACCAAATTTGTATGTTGTTCAATTTAAAAACCCTTAGTGACAAAAAGTATTATTACTCTACACATGAAGAAAAAAAAATCAAGAAATTGACCAGTGGAACAACACACCCCCGACTTATATACAATCACCGATGCCTCTCGATTGAAAATTGTTGCATACACATTTGCTTAGGCTAAATAACACATGTAAATTACTCAAATGCTTTTTGGTAGTTAACTGCCGAATTATGGAACCGGCTGCAGTTAACTACCGAAGAAAACTTCGGCAGTAAACAATCGAGGAAAACTTTGGCAATTAACTATCACGGAAACTTCAAACCTGTTTTTTTTTTGACAAAAACTATAAATTGTCATTATTAATATTTATTGATTTTGAATTCAATCATTATTTTGGTACGTTTCAAACAATTGAAGTATTATACATATGCACATATATATCTTAATAAAAATATCATTTAAATCTTGACAAAAAAAATAAAGAGCATCAAAAAAATTTCAATGAGTGTACAAATTAAACATTTGAATATTAATTTGCAAATTCTTAAAATAAAAAAAATCGTTATGTAGAAAATATAACAACAAACTATACTTTAAAAAAAAATCGCTGTGTACAATTATTTTAACGATTTTTTTATTATTTATTTAAGCAATGTGCAAAACAATATTCAAATGCTTAATTTTTACATGATTTAAATGCCATTCTTATTAAGATATATATGCATAAATATAATACTATGATTTTGATTGAAACATTCAAAATCAATAAATATTAATAATAACAATTTATGGTTTTTATCAACAAAAAAAAAACACGTTGGCAGTTAACTGTCGAAGTTTTCCTCGGTAGTTAACTGCAGCCGATTCCATAATTCACAGTTAACTACCGAGGACATCTGAGTAATTTACATTTTTTTTTTCCGATCTAAGCAAATGTGTATAGAGCAATTTTCATCACCATCAGACCCCGTTTACAAGAGGAAAACCCCAATACACAACAATGAGACCCTACAAAACTAAGGCTCAACAAGTCCACCAGCAAGCAACTCTCGCTTCACAATGCCACCTCAAAATAAAGCTGCAGTTTCAAATCACCAATATTCACTCGATTGCACTACCATTTGCAAATAAAAACACTAACAAATAAGCCAAATCACCATTCCACTAACAGCAAAACAACAACGCAGACCATATTCATTTGTAAGCATTGAAGCAAACTGACATCAATCAACACCCTTAATATATATTATGATCCAAGCTATTCGATTTACAATTCAGGCAATCCAGTGAACACCATATCCTCCTCCGCTGATATTAACAAAATAATCAGAAACAAAGAAAGCAAACTGCAGCTAACTAATAGACTGCACAATACCTAAACCGCTCTAACAGGCAAACAATGTACAGAACACACACAAAAACTAAAGACCAGAATTTATCCTGGTCAAAGATATTTGAATCTCTTTGACAAGTCTAAATAAGCGGA
>Ga0315915_1004753_pt1 | contig 17056 bp, 9 predicted proteins | sample MpolbnodulesMG_FD_207738 | JGI IMG/M metagenome (GOLD analysis project Ga0315915, IMG submission 207738) | Medicago polymorpha root nodule microbial communities from Los Angeles, California, United States - branched nodules | ecosystem: Host-associated > Plants > Roots > Nodule | place: USA...
TTTTTAATTAATTAATATATATATATATATTCACACACACATGTGTGTGTATGTATCGGTGTCTTTGACATTAACGATGTTGACGTCTCCTTGTTTGTCGGAGTTTGTGCTTCATGTAAATTGATATAACGGCAAAATGGGGGAAAATATGATAAACGTGTCATGTTACCATTTAAACTGTGTTCTTCCCCTGTAAAATAACCCTGACTTCTAATCATGTCATGTTGAACCTTTTTATTTATTTTTGGTGAATGATGTCATGTTGAGTCTCGCGTCAACTACTCAACTGTAATAACCTTGACATTCTAAATAATTGTTTTTGAGTTTGTACTTCTTTTTACATCAGAATTTATTTTTAATATTTCAATAATATGAAACCTCATTCATCTAAACTTGTGCTTCTATGCCTTGGCTTGAGGGTTACAGCTTACACTGTGGCAGGCTAACACCTTATCTATTTCTTCCCCTCCCTCTTGTATATTATATTCTCTCAAACTAACGATATCAAATTCATCAGCCTTCTTACATGTTCACGGATAAGGAACACCGAGGGACATTTGAGTTTTCAGATGAACTTGGAAATCTATCTATTAGTGCAGAATCCGGAGATTCTGTTGTTCCTGCGCAGAGAGTGGAGGCAAATGACAAGGATCTGCTTCTAAGTACCACGGAAAAAGATGATGTGAGAGATACTGGAAGCAATGGTTCTGCTTATAATGCTCCTTCCTATAATGGGTCTGCCCCTTCAGCAGCTTCACAACCGCTTGCAGATTTGGCATTTTCAAGTACCAGCACGACTAGCCAAGCATTGGCAATTGATGATCTGCTTGGTTTAGATTTTTCAGTTGGGACTGTAAGCACACCATCACCTCCCTTATTGACCCTCAACCCAAAAGCTGTATTGGATCCTGGCACATTTCAGCAGAAATGGCGTCAACTACCAATATCCTTATCAGAGGTTTGCTTTGAAACTATAATAATCTCAGTTTTGTTAATATAACATCACTGACTTAACATAATTGTTCAACCAGTAAAGTCTTGCCACATCACCTAATGATTTTGATTCAAGTCATGAGTAGTCATTATTAAACTCATTAAATAATATGACAGCACATTAATGGATGAGTCAAAATATAATTTTACTTTGCACCGACAATGCATCAAAATTGAACCCTAGAAATATTTTAAATTGCACTGTATCTTTTCTCTTTTTCTTTGACTATCTCTCCAACACCAAAAAATGTCTAGTATTTTGGTTTATTTGTGGTTTGTAACATTTAAATCTAATAATATGATGCAGGAATATTCTTTAAGCCCTCTTGCAATTGCATCATTGACGACTCCCAATGCACTCCTACGGCACATGCAAAGTCAGTCAATACAGTGCATTGCATCCGGCGGCCAGTCTCCTAATTTCAAGTTCTTTTTCTTTGCTCAAAAAGCGGAAGAAACATCAATATATCTTGTAGAGTGTATAATCAACACATCATCTGCTAAGTCACAGATTAAAATAAAGGCTGATGACCAAAGCTCATCACAGGCATTCTCAACATTATTCCAATCAGCTTTGTCCAAATTTGGTTTGCCCTGAAACTTAATGGTGCATACTTTGAGCTGTGGAGTCGACAATAATGAAATTTTGGAATCCTAGTTTGAATATATAAAGAAATGGAGATAGATATGGGCTCCACACTAATCCCCCTCTCCCAAAACGGACCAGATCATTGTATAACAGAAAATGCAGGGGGATTTCATTACTAAAAGTTTTTGTAGCTTTTTGTATCCAATCCAACATCGTGATTCATTAGAAGATATTCAGTCGTAGAAAACATGAGTCTGGGTTGTAAGTGTGTAGAGGCTTTCTGTTGTTTTGTACTGACGTTTATTCAAACGATTATTGTGTTCTACAACATTGATTGCGCCGCGATTAAATTTGGTGCGGAATTGATGTTGAAATGTGAAGTTGGACCCTTTTCTATCTCTAATGATGCAAGGTGCCTGCGGTGTCTCCTTTTTTAGCGTTTTTTTTCCCTCCTCTCGATAGGAGTTGTGATGATAAGTTTTTATTTTATTTTTAAGAGTTGTGATGATAAGTTACTAATTGATTTTGAAATATTATATAAAATTAGCAGCTAAACTTACTTGGAAATTAAAAATGATATAAAAACACAATGAATTATTAAGTATCTATAAATTAAATATATTTTCATGCTATTGAAAATGATTTATTTGAAAAGTTTTAAATAAAGTTTTAAATGATTCTAAAGTATCGAGTCTTGATCTTTTTGGTTATTTGTTAATGCAGATGTCAAATTCTACGTTTTATTACTTTACAATTTCATATTCCGAATTATGTTTGAACTTACTCATAAATATTTTTACATTGTAACATGATTTTAGTATACTTTTCAAGTGAACAAACGTTTAACTATAAACTTTAGTAACTTCGATTAATTCAAAATTATAGGTAAACAATTTTGAAAAATTAAAATGATACGCTTGACATGTCATTTTTTGTAACAGAAATTGAAAAATTATTTAAATAAGAAAATTAATCTTTTTGTAGTGATAGAGGCACATTATGATTACAAAACAATAAGGAAAATACAAAATTATCCATGGAATGTTTACACCTTTCTATCCCGAATTGAACGATAAAACCAATAAGGAAAAATTTAGAATCTTTCTCGAGGCTAAGAACAAAATTTCGGTATTGTATCTCACTGATGAAAAATAAAATATTAACTATTTGATTTGTGCTAAAATTTCTTCTTATAAAACTTTTAAGAAAAGACAATTGAACTTAGCATACAATGGAGTATGAAATACTCCCCAAGTCGTGTTCCAATACTCCCTAACTTGAGCATACAAATTTCTCCTTATATTTGGATTTCGAACCCTAAGTCGTGTTCCAATAATCTTTTAGAGTTTAGACCAGGAGTATACAATGGAGTAAGAAATACTCCCTTGGTTCAAAATTACAAGTCGTTTGGAAAAAAAATTGTCCATAATTACAAGTTGGTTTACGATCTCAATAAAACATTAATATTACTTTCAACTATCTTTTTCAAAACATCTATTAAAGATAATTAAAAACAATTTTGTTACTTTTCAATTCTTTCAGTTATCTTTCCCAATTCATAATATATATTTCTCATACAAAATTAATTACATTTTTAAATATACGTGAAATGTCCAAAATATGATATAATTTGAGGATAGAGGTGATACAATCTTAGCAGTCTCGATCTAAAAAATAGTGGAAGAAAAAAGAGCAGAAATAGAAATAGTAGTAGTAGTACAGTACAAATTACAATAAAGCCCAAATAGAGTGCATAACAATTTTACAAAGAAGTCCTTCTTTCTTCAATCACACAGTAACACACTCATTTCCAAAATCTAGGGTTTTCATTTTTCATATTTCTCTCTCAACCATCAACAATGGCAGCAACCGCAGCCCCTCACCGATCCTCCAAAACCGAATCCTACACCGATAACAAACGCAAAGATGATGTCCGTCAATCCAACATCATCGCCGCCCGTTCAGTCGCTAACGCCGTTCGCACCAGTCTCGGCCCCAAGGGTATGGACAAAATGATCTCAACTTCTTCCAACGAAGTTATCATCACCAACGACGGCGCCACCATCCTCAACAAGATGCAAGTTCTTCAACCCGCCGCGAAAATGCTCGTCGAACTCTCCAAATCTCAAGACTCCGCTGCTGGTGATGGAACCACCACCGTTGTTGTCATCGCCGGAGCACTTCTCGAGAAATGTCTCCTCCTTCTCTCTCATGGTATTCACCCTACTGTTATCTCTGATTCACTTCACAAAGCTTCTGTCAAAGCTGTTGATGTTCTCACCGCCATGGCTGTTCCGGTTGAACTCACTGATCGGGATTCGCTCGTGAAATCTGCTAGCACTTCGTTGAACAGTAAGGTTGTTAGTCAATACTCTTCGCTTCTCGCTCCGATTGCAGTTGATTCAGTTCTCTCTGTCATCGATCCCTCTAGGCCGGAAATGGTGGATCTCCGTGATGTGAAGATTGTTAAGAAGCTTGGTGGAACGGTTGATGATACTGAGCTTGTGAAGGGTTTGGTTTTTGATAAGAAGGTTAGTCATGCTGCTGGTGGACCTACAAGAATGGAGAATGCTAAGATTGCTGTGATTCAGTTTCAGATTTCGCCTCCTAAGACGGATATCGAACAGAGTATTGTGGTTAGTGATTATTCTCAGATGGATAGGATTTTGAAGGAAGAGAGGAGTTATATTTTAGGAATGATTAAGAAGATTAAGGCAACCGGTTGTAATGTGTTGTTGATTCAGAAGAGTATTTTGAGGGATGCTGTTACTGATTTGTCTTTGCATTATCTTGCTAAAGCTAAGATTTTGGTAATTAAAGATGTTGAGAGAGACGAGATTGAGTTTATTACCAAGACTCTTAATTGTTTGCCTATTGCTAATATCGAGCATTTTCGTGCTGAGAAGTTGGGTTATGCTGATCTTGTGGAAGAGCTTTCTCTTGGGGATGGGAAGATTGTGAAGATTTCTGGTATTAAGGATATGGGAAAGACCACAACTGTGCTTGTTCGTGGATCTAATTTGCTTGTGCTCGATGAAGCTGAGCGAAGTCTGCATGATGCTTTGTGTGTTGTTAGGTGTTTGGTTGCCAAGAGGTTTTTGATTGCAGGTGGTGGTGCTCCGGAGATAGAGCTGTCAAGGCAATTGGGTGCTTGGGCTAAGGTTTTGCATGGGATGGAGGGTTACTGTATTCGTGCATTTGCTGAGGCACTTGAAGTTGTTCCATATACACTTGCTGAGAATGCGGGTTTGAACCCGATTGCAATTGTTACTGAGCTGAGGAATCGTCATGCTAAAGGTGAGATCAATACTGGAATCAATGTCAGGAAAGGTCAAATTACAAACATCCTTGAGGAGAATGTGGTGCAGCCATTGCTGGTTAGCACAAGTGCCATTACCTTGGCAACAGAGTGTGTGAGAATGATTTTGAAGATTGATGATATTGTAACTGTGAGGTAGAGTTTTTTAGCATGACGAATATTTGGAGAAAACTACTGAATCCTCATATCATGTCTGTTTTAAATTAATTTTAAGTTGCTAGTTTATGTTCATTTTACTGGTTTTGGTTTAGTGATTTTGATTTTGGCTGCTATTTTTGTTTAAATTTTTAGGATGTCCTTGTGGTTTGTGATGTTTGCTTCAGTCATACGATTCCGAAGCTTTTCTTGTTAATCTGTATTGGGAATCTATCAATAGTTGATCTTTTTTTTAGCACTGTAGCTGTTGATTATTTAGTTGTCTTTTATATATATACTTATATTAACTATCACTGATTGTGACTTAGAGTTGAATAGGTGGTTATATTAAAAAATAGGACATTTAATATCTTTTAGGAATTGTGTGGATTAAGTGTAGTCCTGCGATATCGAAGATCAGCCATGGCGGAAATCGGTGGCAGAATTTCAACAGGCGTTCACACAAAGGCGGTGACATGGTGATTTTGTATGTTCGACTATGGCAGCGGCCACAGGAATGAAGTTTGTGGTGGTTCAGTGGAAATAAAATAAAGAAGCTGAAAAGCGTGGATAGGGTCTTGCGACCCAAACGCAAGACCAGATGGGTTAAAATCCTAAACATGGCTACTTTAGCCTTTTCTTCTCCCTCTTTCTGCATGTGACCCCCTCCTGCTTGCGACCTGGTGTGACTACCACCCCCTTCTGCACGCGGTCTGGTGCGGTGACACTCTGTTTGCGCGCTGCCTGGTGCGACCCTTCACATGCTTGTATCTCCTCCTGCTACTCTTTCTTCTAGTCTGTTTTTGCATCTTTCTTTTGTTTGTCTTCTGTTTTGTTGTCTATTTTCTTCTGTTTCTTTTTTTATTTATTTGTTTTATTCATTTTATGAATTACTGTTTTCCCTACTCATATCTTATTCCTCTGATTCTTTATTTGTTCCTTTTCCTTTGATTGAAATTGAAATTAACAAAATGGCATAAAACTACGTGATAATCATCAATATAAATTGAAATTGTTGAATACATACCAAGAATCCCAGTATAGTACGTAAGCGGGACATCAGTGTGCTCAATTTTGAAAAGTATTTGAGATAAGGTACCAAGCTGTACTCTTCCCATTTACGGAATCCCCCAAACTAAATCACCTTCCTTGTAATCAGGATGTCCTGATTCAAGGACTTTAAATATCTTTTTTTTCTTTTTTTCTTTTCTTCATTTGATTTGATAATACTCCAGGTTTTTTTTCTTCTTTGTGAGCTCTTTTTTCTATATCTGCTTCAGACGTTATTTTTTCCCTATATTTTGTACATTTGCTTTGTTTTTTTTTTTTTTTTATAATATATTTATGTTATAAATATATTTTTCCTTCTATTATCAATTTTTGTTGTTGATGGACATCTATTTTATTTCAATTAAGTCTACTGTTTTTTGGCAAACACTGATAGTCTGTTTGTGTTCTATACATTTTTGCCGTTTGTGCGTGTGTGTGTGGTAAGTTTTATTATAACTTGACCCCATTTGCCGTACGTCATCCACCATATATTTATGGTCGTTTTTTGGCTCACCTCCATAAACCGCCATTGACAACATCTGTAGTCATTTTTTGGGGGTCAAATACCACCTGCCTAATCTTGGGATATGTTTGATCTTTTATGGCGTGTGAATCTTGGCTCTTTGTTTTGGAGAATCCATTGATTTTGCTGGAGTCCATTGCACCATGACAAAATTAGCATGTTCTGCCCCCTTTATCTGTAGTATTTATAATAATGGTACGGGTGTTCTTATCAACCAACATGGTTTGCAGATAATTGTTCCCTCAGACATGTAGTTGCGTGCTCAAGTTAGTGTTTATGGTAGAGTATTTTGATGGGAAAGGTTTGAGGTTCTATCACTAGCCATCTTCTTTAGGCAAATTGGATTAATTGTCTTTTACAGTTTATTTTTATCTATTTTTATCTCCACCTCTGTTCTGTTTTCCTTACAAGAGTAAGGACATGGACCGACGATCCAAGAAGTTGATGCATATGGAGTTGGAGATCGAAGAGAGTTAGTGGGTGGAGTTTCTTTTTCTACCTGCCTGAGAGCAAAGATGATTCCAATCACAAGAACTCCATTGGTAGTTGACCACAGTGGGTCTTTGATTGCCTTCTGCCTTCTTTCACAAGTTAGGAGGAGCTATATGGTAATGGCGGTGCAGTGGTGGTCACGGCTTGCAACTGTGGATATCATGTGAGGGGTATACAATAGTATTGCAAAGGACTAGGTAAATCTGGAGGTCGGTAGATGTGATCCACCCTTAAATTCTCCAAACAAATGCATTTTGATATTTTTGCGTTATTGAAACAAAACAAAAAACATCTTTTTTTGGAGAAGAGCCACACTAATAAAAATATCAGAAAATGTATGCAGAATAAATCCCAAATCCAAATCTGCTTGCTATAGATAACAGTCATTGTTAAAATAATCCGCCATATATAGCTAGGTTCTCAGTTGCATTAAGAGCTCATGAAAGGGGGCAGGGATTGAGCCGCTATTTGTCGCTTCAGGTACAAAAGGTCTAAGAAAATCTTGGCCATTGCTTGCGGCTTCATTTACAATAGGAAGATAGATATCGGTAAGGTACGGGTCTCATCTGTACACGCACTCTATCAAGTATGCACTAACTCTATCAATGACTATTGGGGAACCCTCCAAGCTCAAACTTGAGAATTTGCTTAGAGGATAAGAGTCTACCTAGGCTTTGTTTGTTTCATATATGAAATCAAATTGGAATCGGATTTCCAAAAATATTATTTTCAAGAGCGTGCGTCCACATTATGACATGACTTGTTGATAAGGTCTAAAATGCACAACTTTTCACAAAACGTGCATTCTTACACATCACTTCTCGTTGCTAGTTGCATTATAAACATGGGATGTGGGTTTGATGCTTCATTGTCTAACTCGTAGACTTGAGAAAGAATAGACCATGTCTAGTTATAACCTTTGCCTAATCTTCCATCATCTAGGAGGAAACTCACCATCCTTTAATCGCATATTTGCCAAGTTCGACTAACACAGTAATTAATTTTCTAGGTAAACATCTATAATAGCTTTGGCATCAAATCCACGTTATAATGTTATGCCATTGCAATAAGCCATAAGCGTCTCCTTTGTTAATATCTCTGAAACTCTATTTGTTTGTTTGGTGATTCAAGGTAGTGTTCACCATTTGTTTATTTGTTTGGCGAGTCGAGATAGGCCTCACAATTTGTTTGTGAAACCTCATGTTATGATGTTTCTTTTGGATAATTTGGTGAGTCAAGATAGTGCTCAAAATTTGTTTGTGAAGAGTTCTCATTGAAGACATATTTGAATCTTTTCGTTGCTTCTTTCTCTATTTGCTCTTCTATTCGATTTCAATTTGGTTTGATATGGTTTTGTGGCTTCGACTGCTTGCTCCTCTTTGTTTACTATAATATTAGTTGGGTTTATTTTTTTTGACAAACTCTCATGCTTCTAGTTGTTGCATCACGGGTTTGAAGTGAGGTGTTAGATAATAAATTATTAGATCTATGTTATTAGGTCATTTAGGTTTCTAAGTTACTAGTCTAATCCATTATGTTTTACTATATATTTGTCGATTACATCTATTATATTATGTCATTGTAACAAACTCCTGTCTCTTTTTGTAACCAAAAAAATAAATACTGTAACCCAAAAAAAAAAAAACTCTTGTCTCTTCTGTTAAACTCTATTTTTTTGACAAAACTAATTCATAATTCTTGATATACAATTGTTCTAACTCATATTAATATTAAAAAATTCTTGATTCCTTCAAAAAAATTAAAAAATTCTTGATAATCAAGATACTCCCAAACTTGTCCAGATTGTAACGTACAGTCGTTATCTTAAACTATTTATATGGTATTTGCACAATGATCAAACTAAATTAAAATAAATAAATAAAACTAATTTTTTTGAAGGAGATTACGATTGTTAAATGGGAGCTTCTACGGTGTAGTCAAAAAACTAACTTTTTTGAAAAAGTTAATTTTGATTTTAATGTTTGATTCATTTTTAAATTGTTGATTACTGATTAATGATCAATAGTAATTCATCTAGTAATGCTTACAACATCTTGGACTTACAGGTACTATTTTATCGTTGGCATCTTTAACATGCAAACAGATTTGATGATATTATGTGATAGTCTTAAGTGTTACACTTTGTGGGGTGTTACACTTAAAACAAGGTAGGATAAAATTAGATTAAGTTTAGTCATGTTAATCTGATGAATTGATGATACTATGAGGACTGAACTTTTGATGCCACTGTACAAACAGTGGGGTGTTACTGTTACTCACTACACTTTTGATGTTATAGTGTTAACTTCATCAAAAAAGTCATTTTCACGACTTCACCTTAGAATTTTCCAAATAAGAATTAGGTGATCAAAAATTGAAACAGGTTTTAATATATGTCGGGTGCTTTTAATATCAACCTCAATTATAATGTCTGACTGTTGACCTTCACTGTTTTCAGTAGTATAATAAAATCGTGAGCTTTGTAAATTAAAAAAGAGACATGATTGGTATTTTACTAAAAATCGCAAGAGTTCACTATCAAAACATTTCTCAGATAAAAAATACTACTATCTCCGTTTTAAAATAAATGTCGCTTTAATCAATTGCACGGCAAATGTCATAACAATTTTACCAAATTATCCTAATCAACTATTGGTTTGTTTTTTATTAAAGAAAAATTAAAATAATACTTTCGAAGTAGTGTAACATAGTATTAATTGAAGGGTACAATTGAAAAAAAAAATTATTATTGCATTAGAAACCAAAAATGACATTCATTTTGAAACAATTTTTTTTTGGCTAAAACCACACTCATTTTAAAATGGTGGGAGTATATTAGAAGCATCCTATAGTTTGACATTTTTTTAATCAAGTTTGACACGAACTTTTTATTTTAATAATATATGTGGTGCACCTCATCCACAATTATTTCCCAAAAATAATACGTAGGACATGATATTAATCTTTGCAATTATAGCATTTTTTTTGTTTTAATCCTTGTAATTTTTTTTGGTTAATTCGGTATTTATAAATTTAAAAATCGTTGTCTTTAGTGTTTAATATCATACGTGGCTCAATAAATTCACTTCATATGAGCCAATAAACTGATGTTAGGGAATAAAATCAAAAGTTTTTTTTGCTTTTGCAAGGGTTGAATCCAAATAAGAAAATTCATGTCTAAACCAAACATGTATAATATACGTTAGTTTGTTTGTCAGTGTTTGAGAGTATTATATACACTACAATACACAATATGTATTTCTCTTTACTCACTAAAGTATGAATTTATTAAATAGTAACTTAAACACATTACTTTAATTAAAAACAATTTGTGTATTGCAAAACTACAAACTAATGCAATCACTTATGGGAGAAAAAAACCAATTAAACAAAGGGAACAATAAATATAATGTCTTATCTTCCTATTAATTCATCTAACCACGGACAAATGGAACAAAAATGAAGGTGATTTGCTTTCTATCTAATACTTGAGAAATTGCATGAAATCTTTATTCTTCAGTTGCAGCGCTTGCAGCACTCAGGTCAACAGAAAGATCAAGAACCTGAAAAAATAAACAAAAATAAATCCATACGAAAATAAAAGATGATATTCACAAAGGGATTAAAAAACAATGAAACACTAGTCTTGGTTTAGAAGTCTATCATTTTCTAAAACAAAGTATATTTGAAAGTGTTTCAACTAGACATATAATGAGTTCAACTACATACCTTTCCAGTGATCTTACTGTACATCTGAACCACATCTTTCACTGTGGTTTCAAAGTGTGTTGTGGGATCATAGCTCTGTAAGGAAACATTCATTATACATTAGGTGTCAATTAATTTACAAACCAAAAGAAAACATTGTTTACCAGAGATTCTTCTTAGTACTTACTGTGGAGATGAAACAACCATCAGTAGCATGATCATTGGTGGGTTCAAATCTGTCATAGATGTCGTAGAAGATCTCATCGACTGGTCCAAGTAGATCGATTCCAGGCTTCAATTCCACCTGAGGTTGGTCAGTCTCAGCTTCTGTGGTAACAAAAGCAATATATTTTCCTTTGGGAGCTACATTGTGAGCATAAGAGCAGCAGAAAAGATACCTGCAATAACCATGGAAATCACAATCCGGTTAGCTTTTGTGAAATTAAGAATATGAAAACAGCTTAGAAGTTGAAAGCAAACTTACATGTCTGATTTACGACCAAGTTGCTTCTGTGGCAGAATGACTTGTGCCGAGTGAGAGTCGTTAGTGTCTGGAATAGGATGGCTCATAATGCATATAGCACGCGCAACTTTTCCAACGTTTTGAACCTGTTGGATTGATTAAATAGTGTGAGGTAAAGATCACAAATAGTCATGTTTAGACATTCATGCGAAGTTGCAACTAACATTTCCAATAATTAAATAAAGGTCTTTAAACGAGAAATTGACAACCCTTAGAAATCTAGCAGATATACCTTGTCAGGCAGATATGATGGATCACAAACGACTTTCTTGCATTTTGCTGTTTCTCCATCTGAAGTCACACCGATGGCTTTCCCATCACCGTCAAACTCTACCTATGTACAAGAATACTAAAATGTGAAGAGAAATACATAGAAAAGGAGTAAGAGTACCATACACACATACATAAAATTGAAACAGAAAAATTCAATTTAATTATCTTGATACAAGATACAAGCTTCCTAACACAGCTTAAAGTAATTCAACTGGTTTTTCTGAATATAGAAGTATCATCACAAACTTACCTTGCATTCTGGCTTATTCAGCATGTAAGTTCCACCATACACAGCACTCAACCGAGCAAATGCCTTCCAGTAATCAAAAGTATCGAAGTTAGTTTCACAATTATATTAAATTTAAAAGGAAATATAGATATGGAAAACCTGAGGCAGCTCTCCCAGTCCATATAGCGGATATATGTAAGGTGAACCTCCTTGAAAGCGTGCCAGGGATTCTGCATAAGTCTATACAAAACAAACAACATTACATGCTTATAAATTTCACTGTGAAAACAACATATGCCAAATCACTATATGGTTATGATTTCAAAAACAGCATAACGATAGTGGTATCGAAAGAAACACTATTAATGCTAAATTCTAACAGATGGTAAAAAACTTTAGATTATTGTCTAGTTTTCCCTTTATCAAAGGTGTTTATCTTAATTTGCATTAAGGATTTAGCTTCTGGCACAAATCAGTAATACTATATTGTGGCCTTTTAAGACATGCTCCTATGTTTAGTTGTTAAGAACATAAAATGTACTGCATGTTTTGAAAAATAAAATGTCTGACACATCATGTCGTGGTAAGTTGGACTATATCCTTTTTCATGCATGATTAATAAAGACTAAAAAATAAAAGCCATGTAACTTCTAGGATTTTTGAGTCATTAAGGAATATGAATCATTATACTTTCATGGAACAACTGTATATACCCTTCACAGTGTTTAGTAAATGTTTTGGATGCATGATGTAGAAAAAAAAAACAGGATTAGTGATTCTATGATGTCATCTATGCGTCTCTACAGAATTTTTCATATATTAGTACTTATGTTTGAGTTCTAATTCAACCGGCATATGTAAACCACTGCAAGAGTCCTTCACGCCATATCACTCTACAAAAGCATATAAAGATAATTTGCAAATCAGTACCTTAACTCTGTCCACGAAATCCTTAGCTGGCTTATCCAAGTAACTGTCATCAAGATGAAGTGCTAAGGCATGACCAATAAAGTCAACTGTATCATCTTCCAATCCATATTTCCTGCATTGGATTAAAGTATTGAATTGGGTTAGAATGACTGCTGGTTTTGTAGATCGTATACGACTTACTAACTGGAAAAATAGTTCTCTGAATCACTGGAGATGTAAAATAAAATTCATCTTGATAATGCTTTAATAATGGTAAACTAAACTGTTAAAATGTTATAGTTTATGAAATAAAAATCTGATAGGGTAATATTTTTTTTCATTTATTGTGATTTTAATTATGCTTATGAAATAAGAAATTGAAGTTAGATTTAAAGGGATGTAAAATCAAGAAATAAGACGAAGAAAAAGAAAAAGAAAGGAAGCAGATACATACGAAATCAGCTGTCTTGCTGTAACTTGGTTCAAATCAAGTCCTTCGTGGGACTTGGGATCGTTTGCTTCATAATCTTGGACATAAATGAAGAACTTCCGAGCCCGGCGCTTCTCAAACAGACCCATTAAAGGTGACTTCAGTGCCTCAACATCTGTTGCTGGAACTTTGTAAATCTGAAAATGAACAAAGCAAGATATTATGTCATAAGATTTTCCTCGATATGCAAGAGGTTTCATGGACTGTAAAGTTTGTAATTATGAACTCAAAAGAAAGTAAAAAATATGGTACATACCTTTCCCTTGTTATACACAAAGCTTCCATCTACAGCTTTAAAGTTCAGATACTTTGTAACATCGGTGTGGATGAGCACACGAACCAAAGCTCCATTGGCCATCATAAACTACCATAAAACAGATGGAAAATTGGTTTCGCTATAAATAAATGGAGATGGAAAATTGGTTTCGCCATAATTAAATGGAGATGAAGAACATATAAGAAAAAAATACAGTCCAAATTATGGAAAATCCATGAAAAAAGCACAATTAAAAGCTATATAATGCATGAAAGAGAACCTTATCGATAAATATTAATGTTTCGATGCTTTATAAGAAAATTAATTAAACAATACAAATTCTGCCATCAAATTTTCTGCTGATCTAAAGGTCGTGAAATATGAGAAAAGTTACCTTCGGTATCATGTCAACATTGTATTCTCGGCTAGAGCCCAATTCCTCTGGTGGCTTGTCATCTCCCCTAAATCGCTTAAATAGCTATACAACAGAAAATGAGCTTTGATATGAAAAGAGAACTACCATGAAACAAAACATATATACTTTACGTGCTTCAATTGAAAATCTGCATAAGAGGAGAGTGACCTGTGTAAGATTAAGAGACGTGGAAGCCCCTCCATAGTAGTCATTTTGATCCATGTGCAACACCTGATTTACAAAGAATTGTCAAAGGCAATAACATAACAAAAATTAATTATGTAATAGGTGGATCTTTTTCTTATGTGTGTATATAGATCAACTAACATGTAGCAATTGACATGTTTGGCTATATATTTGTAATTGACAATACGCGAATCTCACTAGATACAAATTAGTTACTTGATCAATAACTTCAATGAATTAATTTATAACAAAAACTACATTTAGTTTTCTTCTAAGCTTCTCATTTTTGTTTTGCTTTTGTCAACTACAGCAGTGTAATGTCATCTTTTTAGAAAAGAAAAACTTCAAATTGAAGGTGTGTCCGGTGTCTGACACCTATCGGTCTCTAACACCGATATGATGCCGACATGTAGTTACATTTGATCACTATCAATATTAAGATTACTTATATGACAATCTATAATACATTTGAGTACATAATTGTATAAGAGAAAAAGACAGAATGAAATAAATTATAGAGTGTGAGAGAATGAATTACTTTGAGGCCATCAACAGAGAGAAGACCACTAAGGATGCATTCCTTGAGGCCAGTGCCGAGGACAATTACATCATACTCTTCATCCATGGTAGATTGAGATTCAAAGAATAATAAGCAAGAGAGAATGAAATGAAATGCAGAGAGATAGATATAATTTGAAGAGTGAGTGATGAGAAGAATAAGGAAGGGTTGTGTTTATTATGTTTTAGTTTGTGAGTAGAAGATTTGAAGCTGAGCACGTTTTTAGCGCCAAACTAACGAGACTAACGCTCTCCTCCTCAAAATAACTTCTCTTACAATCCTTACACGTCTTTACTCATTTTACGGACCATAATTATTAGTATTTTTTTAATTCAAAGGACAATAATATTGTAGCAAAAAACACATTTTTAATGAGTACCATAAAAACACTAATAATAGTCTTTTTTTTACTCACTAATATAGTATTAGTCTTAGATTTGATCAACATTTTATTTTTAAAAAAAAGAAGGATAAATTTACATTTACATTTTCCATTTTTGAATAAATATTAGTTTAAAAACTTTTTTTTCATATCCCTTTTTCTTTAATTGAGTCAAAAAGAATCATATTGTGTTATCTAAAAGTTAATTGAGTCAAAAATATAGTATTAATTATGAGTATATGTTTCCTTTATCCTTATACATTAACATTATCCGTCTCAAAATAGGTGTCATCTTTACTATTTTGCTATGTCTCAAATTATTTGTCCATTTTATAATACAAATACAACATTTATAATTCGTTTCCACTAGCATACCTTTATTTGTTGCATTTCAATCATCTAATTACTCTACTAACTATAATTAATTAAGGGTTTTAGTAAATTAAATATATTTTACCATTAAAATCAAAACTACTAATCGTTTCTTTAATAACCGTGTAAAACTCAAAAGAGACACCTAATTTGAGACGGAGGGAGTACATGTCTTTCATAATTATTTTGCATAAGTTACCGTAAGTTTAGCTCAAATGGTAAAAAGTTGTGGAAATATTTGATTTACTAGAACATGAGTTTGAATCAATTACTCATCTTCTCCACGATCAATATGTGCGATTCTTGTTTGCATGGGCCAATAGATATTGTATTTTATGTGAAATACCGTGTATATTGATTGTAGAAGATAAAAAAGAAAACAAGTAAAGGTAAATATATACAGTATCACATACGGTATTTGTATATTTTTTATCTTCAAATAACATAACTAGAACCAATGACAAGTGCATCGACGTTTTGAGGGAGGGGGTACATGAAAAACCATCTCCTTGTAGTCATCAAATTATTATATAGAAGAAGAAAGAGTTACTTAGCGAGTGGAAATTCGATCATACTGCTAAGGTGAAAATCTACTGTGATAATCAAGTTGCTCTTCACATCACGACAGACTTAATCTTTTATAGAACATCCAAACATATAGAAATTAATTGTCACTGTCAAATAAAAAGTTCGCACTAGGGAAATTGCCATTGAATTGGTAAACCTTAATGACCGCCAGCCTACAAGTATTCTCACAGTTTCTCTGGTGTCCTCATTCAGTTTCTTTTAACAATTTTGGTACATATTGCACCAACTTAAGGGTTTTTTTTTTTAAAGCATTTCTGATTTAGAGAGTATATATTTGATTTTTATTTGTATAACTGGCATATAATACATTTCTTTATTTATGCAGTATTCAATATTAAATTATGAATCTTGAGCTTGATCAAAAAAAAAAAAATTATGAATCTTGAGTATATATAATTGATTGTGCAAAGGGATTCCTGAAGCAGATGTACGACAGAAAGAATTTAGGTTGAATAGAGAATACAACAGTTTCTACTGCACAGAAGTGCATTCAACGCACAACCAGATGAATTCAGATTGAGTCAAGAATACAACAGTTTCTACTTCATAGAAGCACGTGCTGCGGCGCACTGTGCACAATGCCTCATTAAACAATGGTATTCATATATAACAATTACATGTGCACCATTACTAATAGAACTAAAGTAGCATTGGAAGAAAAGTAACTTAGCACTTATGGATTACCATGGTTTTCTGGAAGACTAATAAATTGAAGAGAGCAAGAGAGACATGTTTCTGGTCCTTAGCTGCCTAGCTTGAAAGCGTCTACAAATAGGCCCAAATATATGCCTGCTTTCCAGTAATTCACCATCACTAGAAAAGACTGCAACCTCCCGGTCCTCGTTGTAGGTGGCTTTTTATATATTAACATACCAATACCCTCAATTGCAGCCACAACAACACCCGCGACCAGAACATCCCAATCACCAGTTTGACCAAGGATTGTGGCTAGTGCATTTGCTGTGTAGAAACCTAAAAGTAGCAGGAATATTTTCATAGGAAAGTTCTTTCTAGCTGAATTCAGCTTATCTAGAAGTTGTCTTCCACCTGCACTCAGTATCCTAC
>Ga0315915_1004757_pt1 | contig 17046 bp, 12 predicted proteins | sample MpolbnodulesMG_FD_207738 | JGI IMG/M metagenome (GOLD analysis project Ga0315915, IMG submission 207738) | Medicago polymorpha root nodule microbial communities from Los Angeles, California, United States - branched nodules | ecosystem: Host-associated > Plants > Roots > Nodule | place: USA...
AGAATGTATAATTTTTTGTAATATTTTTAAATAAAATTTAAAATAATAATATCCAATTTAGCTTTATTTTGAACAGATTTCTTCAATGTTCGACTTAATTATTCATATCTATATTATTGTCCATTTTATTTCAACCATTTGATTCTCAAAGAAAAAGGTCATTGTAATTCAAAATTCAATCAAAAGGTTAGTGAATTCCTTGGCGGATCCATAGCTAATTTTTTTGTATGGCTAAAATAATAGTGTTAAAAAAATTTATCTATTAAAATCAAAGACGGTACTATTTTATCCAAAATAACAGTTTTAGTAGTTTTCTTTGGACGAGTTTAATCAACCAAAATCCATTTGTAATGGTAACAATTATTAATTAGAACAAAATGACCTGTTAATTTCCTCTAACATTTCATTCTTCTAATTACCCTGAAAAAATGTTCATCATTCACTTTTATTCTAATAGATATTAATCTTCATATTTAAACTTTTGGGAAATGCTAACAGGTGCCCCTGGGGCACTGGTTAAAGATATGAAAAAGGAAATTATATAGTAGTTAATGCATTGAAATTGTGTAATTAAGTTATAATAAAGTCAAAAACAGTTTCCTTTTATGGTAATAATTCTCTTTTATGGTATGTTTAACCAGTGCCCCGGGGGCACCGGTTAGCAGAACCCTAAACTTTTTTGGAAAAAAATTGGCGTGGTTATAACCACATCATATTTTATGGTGGTTTCGTCCATGAGTGAAGTATGATCAATGATCATAAAGAAAAATAAATATAAAAATAAAATAAAAAATTTAAGTCAAACTAGGGTCTTTGATCGTGGTTAGACACCAAAGAATCTTTTAACATTTTAAGCGAAGAGGCTCTACTATGAAACAATTTTTTTAAGTTGGCACCCGAATGTGTAATTTCTTTATAAGAGGTTGAATTGTGGTCGGACAACTTCAAAAATCAAACTCGGATTCTTTCCCAACAAAAGAGTTAGATTACTAAAAAAAACATATTTGAAGTGGAAAATTCTTTTAAGTAAGATGGTGATAACAATTTTTTTTTTTTTGTGGTGGCCGGGATTTGAACCCCGGACCTTGTATATATATGATGCATTGTCCTTACCAGTTGAGTTAAGCTCACGAGGACATGGCGATAACGATTTGATATTATATAGTTTTGCCCAAAGAGTTATTAGTAACAAAATTAACTAATTAACCGATAATTGCTTTGATGATAATTTTGACTTTAATTTCTGATGAGATCAACCGAAAGTTTGTCAATATCAGTTATAAGTTGTACAATTACAGTTGCCGACGAATTCATAAATGGGACTTTCATGACATTGAAGGACTTTCTTTTTCACTTAAATGGACTTATTCACATTGAAGGTCCCATAGGCTCTCTCCATCATAGGGTGGTTGTTATGGTTCTCGTAATTGAATGGTTCAGTTTGGTTTTCATCTTGTGTATAATATCAAATTTATTTTAGTCGGTGAGATTTGAAAGTACCCTTCCAACCAAATAATAACAATCTCTTGGAATGTTTGTAACTTTTTTTTTGTGGTGAAAAAAAAATGTGATAAGAAAAAAAGTTTGTAACTGAGTCCATAAACTTATTTTTTTTAAAAGTCCATAAATATAATTTGTAATTATCTCTTTGGACTAAAAAATTTCTAATCGTATACGTGAACTTTTAAATAATTTGTAATTATTTTTGTCAAAAAAATGTATTTTATAATTATTGATTGTATAATTAAAACAATATATGCAGTTGTGAGCTTAGCTCAGTTGGTATGGACAACGCATAATATATGTAAAGTCCAGGGTTCAAACCCCGACCACCACGGAAAAAGAAAACAATAGATCCATATGATTATGTAACTTAGAGGATTATATAGGTAAAGAGGATGATGTACCACAAAAGGTCACCACCCCAAAGGATCAATGCAGCGGATGCGATAGTGAACTAGTCTATTGTATAGTTGTCATGATGTGTATATTTTAGATTGACACAAAATTGTTTACATGAACTAGTTGTTAGTTGGATAAGATTGAGTTAATTAGTTAAAGATTAACTTGATCATAGAATTTACTTGATAGTGAAGTAACATAGTTAGTTAGCATAACCCACTTTGTATAAAGGGGTTATTGCATTGTGTATTTGATATAGTGTTTTCTCATAATTTCTTCATTCATTAAAGTTTATATAGTTTTCATTCATTGATGGACAAAATAGCAAGTGTACTATGATGTCGTCATGTAGTGAAATATATACGGTTTGTATCCACAACGATCACATTATTTCAACTAAACTACCATGATGGTGATACATATTATGGTAACTAATTGGGGGTTTGCACTTGGCAATATGATTGGGTTATGGATACATTATTGACTGATTGCTTGACTTAATGATATTTGATCAAAATGGTTAGGCCAATTCTTTGGCACTAACTTTCTTCAATGGCCATACTCCCTAATGTCTTAGGTGAGGCGAAGACTGTTGAAGGTTTTGGAACGCCAAATTTAATACACAATTATTCCTAAAATATGTCTAAGCTAGAAAACTATCAAACAAACTATAGTCTTATTCTTATTCAAGTCTAGGATGAGTAGACTATGATCATCGATTCATATAATCATATAATCAAACAAAAGTATAATTGAATAAAACATTAAGCAATCAATTGAAATCCATAGAATTATTTAAGTTATATGATTCAAAAAATAACAGGAAGCTCCTCCTTCATGATCTATCCTAGAAAAGTTTAGCTACTCATGATGTCTAAACACATATTACCATATGAATAAAAAAATAAGAAAAGAATCATTGATGATGATTCTTCACTCTAGAAATACTCTGGATTGCTCTGAAACACCCTAGATCACATTTTCACCATTTTTTTTCTTGTCAAAAGGTGATTTTTCAGTAACTTAGGGGTCGGATTTATATAGGTGTATTTCCCGTCATTTAAGCGATAGTGTCCTAGGGCACAAGAAATTATCTCGTGAGGCGAGCCTTGTCAAGGCTAATTTTGTTGTTTTACCAACAATTGCTCCAGTCGTGGGGTGAATAGCCCGCAACGTGATCTTAGCAGAAGCTGAACTTGGTGATTTCTCTTGTGTTTTGCGACACGATTATACATCTCGCGGCGCGATCTTAGTCGAGGCTGGTCTTGTGATTTCATGACTTTTCTTCTGGATTCTTGACTAAAAGGCCATAAAACTGACCACTTCTACTCTAAAAGATGACTAGAAATCCTATATAATTTCTTGTCATCATTCATACTCTCTCATTCTCCTTCGAAGTTGCACTTCACCTCACATTAGAGTGTAACTTTTCAATCCAACATTGTGGTATCACAGAGCTTATATGATATAAGAAAGTAAAAGTTTCAAGGATAAAGAAGATGGTTGTAAATGGTACTCTTCACACGAATCTTCTAGTTCTTGATGGAAAAAAGAAAAGAAAAGATGGCTCAGGCATATGAAGGTGATTTTTGCAGTTCATGATGTGTATGAACAATTCAACAATGACATGGAACCCCTTCTTGAAAATGCAACAAATGTGCAGACAAATGTACATAAGGAATTGAAGAAGAAATACAACAAAGTGTTGTTTCTCATTCAACAATACCTTGATGCAAAGGTGTTAGAGAAGATTGCAAATGCTGAAAAATCCAAGGAAGCTTGGGATAATCTATTGAAGAGCTCTGTAGGTGATGAAAGGTCAAGAAAGTCAAGCTTCGGGCCTTGAAGAGACAATATGAGTTAATGAAGATGAAGAGTAAGGTTGGTAACACTTACCGATCAAACGAAGAACCATGGAGAACAAATGTCATAAGTAGGAATATTATTGGAGAAAGTGTTGCATATTTTGACACCTCAATTTAATCACATAGTAGTGACAATTGAGGAAACAAAGGATCTGGCAGAAAGCAAGATTAAAGATCTCTAAAGCACTCTTGAAGCACGTGAATTGAAGCATGACAAAAATCATTGTAAAGAAGAAGAACAAACACTTCTTGCTCAATTCAAGAAACATAAAGTTGGCAAGAAAAATTGGAACAAGAAGTAGAAAAGTAATAGCAGAGGGAAAGCCAAACATGAAGAATATGAGCCTGAATCCTCTCAAGAAGATTTAGTGTTTTAAGTGCTATAAGTTTGGGAATTTTGCTAATAAATGTTGGCCAAGAAATGGAAAGAAGAGTCAAAGCAATAAAGAAGAATCCAAGTATTGAAGAAGTTGTTGATTCTATGACCTGGTGTCTTGATACAAGAAGTTCAAATCATATGAATGGTAACAAGAACCTACTCTATGATTTTGATTGAAAAAGTACTATATGTTCCTGAAATGAAGTGTAATTTGATGAGGGTAGGATATCTTATTAAGAAGAGATATTCTATGATTATGAAGAATGAATACCTAAAACTGTTTGAAGTGCAATCAACATAACTAAGAATCCTATCTACTTGTGCTTGTATATATGGTTGTCACTTTTGTTAAATTCATTATTGATTATGTTAACTCATCATAAGATAGAAATCTTAACTTTTGGGTTGAATGGATTTTGAGACTGGAAGCCAAACATAACACATTTGTATCAAATCACCTTTGACTATAACCAATAGTGATTCTAGAAGGTCCAAACGTGGAGCCAAATATAGACCATCAAACTCACTACAAATCTAAACATGCATTACATAACTTAATTTTCTTTTTATGTAAATCTAGTTTCTTTGAGTGTGCCTTATATATAAGGCTGCTGAATTTGATTATTTAGAAGCTCAAAGAGAGGGGGAAGATTAGTCAAAAAGATATTTCATTGCAAGATTTAGAATAGCTAGCTTGACATTGATCAGTCAAGTACACTATCAATAACTGATTTAACTTAACACTTGCTTAATCATCTTAAATAAACCGAGGGTTATGTTAACTTGTGCCCTAAAGGCACAAGTTAAGGAGCTTAAAAAGGAAATTAATAATAAATTTTATATTGAAAGTTTAACTTTTGCAACTTTTGAGACATTGAATGCACACGTTCCAAGAAAAACTTTCTATATTTGTCTTCTTAACTTATGCCCCAAGGACACAAGTTAACATTTTCCATAAACTAAATAAGTATTTGTCAATAAATAAGCTCAAACAAACCAATTCAAACATGCACTATCACATTTTACAAGTCTAGTTGTTACAGTGTACTTGAATGAGGAAATGCACACCAAAGTTTTATTTACATTGAAAAGTTTGAAAGCTGGTAGGCATTCATTGATCTTGTTTAGGCTCAAATTTGATTTTTAATAACTTACTCTATTATGTTTGTTGCATTCAACTCGACATAACATACCTAATTAGTTAATTAATACTTACCTTTATGACTCGATTAATCTCTTTATAATTTCATTAACATATCATCCTCATATAGATTTCTTTTTTTGTTACTAATACTTAAGAAAGAGTGGGGGTGCCTCTAGAAATACAACAATTCATGCTAGCAGTCACATAAATGCAACACCTTCAATTTATTGTGTTGGAATTCTTTTGGTGATTTCTTAACCAATAGTTTTTCAAATAAACGTGATTCATCCTCGATAAAAAATAATGTGTTGAAGAGTGTGTTGCTAATATTATTTTCAATGTACAAGGGCACAAGTTTAAAAAGGTTCTTGTAGTATTTTCGGGATCATTGTGGAACTTCCCTCGGTTGCTTTTCCAGTAACTGCAACGCCTTGACACAGTTTTAAGGTTGAACTGATGGGTTTCTTGCATGCAATGGAAATATCAAATAATTAGGGGGTGGTCGAATATGTGGATCGAAATGGATTATACGAGCGCCCTCATGATTTTTAAAAACAAAGATCTTGTTCCTTGGAAGATGCGTAATCGGTTAAATAATTGCGTCCTTTAGGTTTTCTTCTCATGTGTTCAGAGAGGGTAACACTTGTGGCAACAAACTTACAAATCGTGGACATACTATCTAGTGACTATTTGGGTCGGATGTTTTTCCCATTTTTATTCGCAACGATTTTTTCAAGGATCACTTTAGTCTCCCTAATTTTTGTTTATCTTTTTTTTGGCCTTTTTTGAAGGTTTTGGTTTGTCTCGCCTCATGTACATATGTTCTCCTTTTTTAATAATAGGGTTAAGCTAATGTTACCCTTTTTTTATATAATAGGGCTAAGCTAACAAGTGTAAGAACACTTGTTAAAGATTCAAAAATAGAAATAATTGACAAATTTTATGGAGAAAATGTTACTTTTTGTTGTTTCAATGTCTTGAATGCACAATTTTCAAGATAAAATATTCACTTTAAATTTCTAAACAAATGTCCTAAGGGCACTTGCTGCATTTTCCTTAATAATACTACCTCTGATCCTTATTATAAGCAACACAACCAAAAAAGCATCAAAACCAATGCATTCATTGATTAATGTAACTTTTTGAATATTTTTACAAATATACCCTTATAAAAAATTGTGAAACAATAAATACACCCACTAATATTTAAAAGAGAAACATTAAATAGGGATAGAAAAGTCATTTAAGCAATAACTACACCTTAAAAGTTGTGACATTTTCTTATAAATAGGACCAAAAAAATTTTTGAAAAATTTCTTATATTAAGGACCGGAGGGAGTACTATATTTTATGAGTGAGGGCAGAGGTTGAGGGTTTCTTAGAGGTGACATCTTAATTAGTTGGGATGCTCAAGCTTCCCGCTGATTTTTTTGTGAAAGAAATATAATCTTCCCTTTGATGTTCTCCTCACTCTTAGTTCACCCAAAACAAAAAACAAATATATGTTCACACAAAAAAAAATACAAGTTAAAATAATCAATATAGTTTTATTATCTTGGGAAAAAAACAAAAATACGTTCGCCCAAAAAAAAATACGAGTTGAAAAAATCAATATAATTTTATTGTCTTGAAAAGTGTGTTTTGTTTCTTTTGAATGTTAATTGTTGTGATAGTTTTCTCCTCACCAAGACTTAAACGTTAGACTTTTACCCCATCAACACTTTAATCTTGGAAGGTGTGTATTATTTTTAAGTTTCAAAATTATTACTTTTGATTAACAAATCAACATCCATAATCATACAAAAAGTTAAAGTGTTTCCACTAAAATGTATACACCAACTAGTGTTAAGTATAAGCATAAAACAAAAAGACATCTTTCAAAAAAAGCATAAAAAAATAAATATCAAATATATTTGATATAAATTTGGACTAAATACATTTGGCTATTATCTTATATTTAAAGATGTGATTGGTACTACTATTAGCATTCTTAACCGTTCTCAGGTGGAAATATGTTAACTATAAGCATAAAAAAATAAAATATAAAATTTGATCGAAATTTAGACTAAATACATTTAACTATTATCTTATATTTAAAATTGTGATTGGTACTACTATTAGCATTCTTAACCGTTCTCCGTGAAAATCTTTTATGTATGAGCATAAAAAATGAAATATCAAGTATATTTGATCTTGATTTAGACTAAATATGTTTGATTATTATCTTATATTCAAAAGTGTGATTGGTACTATCTTATATTCAAAATTGTGATTGGTACTGCTATTAGCATTCTTAACTGATCTTTGTGAAGATCAAATTATTTATATTTCAAATTATGTTTTGAAATTGATTTGGTGAATTCATGTGAATCTTTCTATCTAATTATCCAACATTATCAAATATATTGTCGTAGTTGGAAAGTGTGTACTTAACTTTTTAAATGTTTATCTTTCAAAAAAAAACTTTTTAAATGTTTAAAAATTGTTATTTTTAAGAAGAAAAAAAATCTACTTTTTTCCTTAACAAGTATCTAAAGACACTTGTTATTATAGTCCAATAAATAACACTCCTCAATTATTGATGAAAAATCAACGATTGATAATCATATTCAAGAGCTAAAGCGCTTCACTAAAATGTGTTCTCCCTCTATGTAAGCATAAAAAAAAAAAAATAAATAATCAAATGTATTTAGTCTAAATTTGAACTAAGTTCATTTGACTATTGTCTTATATTTAAAATTTTAATTGGTGCTACTATTAATTAGCATTAATAACTGTTCTCAAAGAAAATCAAATGATTTATATTTCAAATTGTATTTTGAAATTGATTAGGTGAATTCATAAGAATCGTTCTATCTTTATCCAATATTATCAATCTATTATCGTAATTCAAAAATGTATATTAAATTATTTTTTAAAAGTTTAAAGATTGTTATTTTTCAATCAAAAATTCTTCTTTTATAGTTTCCTTAAAACACTTATTAGTATGATACGACCCAATAAATAATATCAATAGTTGATTAACTTACAAATCAACGACTGAAAGTCATACACATGAGCTAAAGTACTTCACTAAAAGGTGTACTCCCTCTAGTGTTGTACTCCACTAAAATGTGTACTCCTCTAGTGTTAAATATAAGCATAAAACAAGCAAATGTATTTGGTATAAATTTGGATTAAATACATTTGATTATTATCTTATATATATTTATGAGCATTCTTAACCGTTCTCAATGAAAATCAAATGATTTATATTTCAAATTGTATTATGAAATCTATTTGGTGAATTCATGTGAATCGTTATATCTTTATCCAATAGTCTTGAAAATAAATTATTGTTATCTATAGTCTTATGTCATTCATGTATTCATGCAATCCTGTTGTAATCGCCATTCTAGACTATTAGATCAAAATTTGACAACATATATTATATATTTTGACTTTCTATTTTATACTCAATTTATCAACATGGAAACATGAATAATCTAATCTTGATGATATAGTTTTGATCAAGTAATCGAAATCCAGAAAGTAATATGTGATTCTTTAACATGAGGAAATCCATCCATATTGAAACGATTTCTTTTTTCTTTTCTTACTTAAATCAAAGCAAGTAAATTCAAACCCCAATAGTTAGAGAAAATTAGAAGTTAGAACTAGGCAAAAGAATTTGAGAGAAGTACTTATTATTTTTTTCATTAAGCACCATTTATAACCATTACAAAGGAAAGTAAAAACGCAGAACATGGGTTAACTATTTAATCCTCTACTATATATATCTATATAGTTGAGCATCATCTTCCGTCAGTTATCTGTGATCTACTCTCATTTATATATGGCCTATGTTATCACCCTATCACCGTCTTCTCTTCATAATTAATCACCTGAAAATTTAAAACAAGATACATTCCAAATTGAGTATAATCGTTTGATTATAAAAATACAAATCATAATCAGATAATCTAGACAAGATACATGAAATTATCAATGTGGATACAGGATGGCACATGGGGAATGGTACAATTAAATTTATTTCCTTTAAAAGCATATTACGCAGTAGATTTCAAACCACCCAAAAAATATATAACGTAAAAGTCATAAGCTTTTGAAATTTTTGAGAAAATATATGCATGAAATTGAGGTTTATTATCATAAAAAAAAGGGACGCAAGGCAAGACAGATAGTGTCATGCAATAACGGATAACGGTACCCGTAAAATGATGACTCAACATTGACCTAAAATATCAAGAAAAAATATTGACATTCAATTACAGCTCTAAAAGTAAAATAAATAAATAAATTAGTCTAAAAAGAGTTTTAAGAAAATTATTTGAAGAACAATATTGACATTCAATTACAATTCTAAAAGAAAAAAAAGAAGAAAAAAATATGAAAATTTATTTAGTAAATAATTAAAGTTGTTTTTTTTAGGGTGAAGGGAATTGAATCAAACTAAGAGAGAGTAGTATAGTCTTACAGTGATAGATGTTTTGCATTCTAATCTTCAACATTGTCATCATCATCGCCATCATCATCCTCGTCACCATCGTCCTTGTCAGGAGGAGGTAACGCGGGATGATGGTTGTTGTTGTCGGGGTGGGGTTGGTGGTGGTGATTTGCGATGGCATAATATTCAACAATTTCCTCGCGACGTCTAGGAACAGGAATACGGTCATTATTGGATGGAGTGGTGTTAGTCAAAATGACAACAATGACGGTAAATAGAGTAGTTGTGAAGAGGAGTGGAGAGAAGAAGATTATCAATGTAATGATGGCAGGGAGAAGGTGGAAGAAAAGGAAGATGGCTAAGAAAGAAGTGAGGGCTCCGATCATGTAGGGCTTAAACTTGAAAAGTTCTTGTTGGATGTCCATGATAGGATGAGAAAAAGGACAGTGGTGTGTGAGAGTGTCTAAGCAACTAAGCAAGAGTGGTTTAAGTAGTGTGGGAAATTGTGGAAAGACAAGAGAGAGAATGTAACTGATGTTGTGTAGAGATTCTTCTTACAGTTTTTTTGGCATTTTTTGGTTGGTTGGAATGACTAGAATGCCCTTGTTTGTTTGAAAATGTTTATGTTGAAATTGGGTAGAAACTAATACAACAGGGCATGAACTAGGACAAAGTAAGGGTATCGAGTTTATTTTTTCGAGGTAAAATGTATTTGATGTATGTGTGATACTAAATATGATTATCTTTTTAAGTTATGGTTTGAATATTGTATCGCCACGCTGTAGAAATTTTGGTTCTTCCAATTGATTAAATTCATCTTGGTTTCTGCTCTCTTTAGTTTGATCTTCGTTAAAATGTTATTTAGAAAAACACTTAAAAAGTAAAAACACCAAAATAATTAAATCTCCTTAAAAAAAAATATTAATAATTAGTTCTTTATAGGAAAATAAAAAAGTGTCAACAATACAACCAAGGGAACCATCACAAGGATGAAAAGAAAAATTACATAGTAAATAAGCCAATGCAAAGCAATGGATTAAACCACTATAAGCTAAAATCAACAAAAGAAATAAGATTATGAGTCTTCACCCATTGTCAAGAATGAATATTGATACAATCTAATAATTGTTTAACAAAAGCTATTTGTTAAAAAAAGTTTTGGCATTACACTCCTTTCAGTTAATCCATATACAAGACCGCCAAATTACTTGAAAACAGGAACAAATACGTTTCCTTAACACATGTGCACCACCAAATTGTTGAGCATGTTCCACAATATCAGTTGGGGTAACAAACAGGATGTCTAAAAAACAAAAAACATGACTTCATACGCTACTAAAATAATCACAATGAAGGAAATAGTGATTAATAGTTTCCTCCTTCCCACACCCTTTCGTATAACAGAGAACCAGAAGACACCACTCAATAACGAAAAAGAGTAGCCTTTGTTTGGATCCTTTTATTTAAAATTCAAAAAACAAATAACGACACTTCCATAGGCACTGCTTTATTCCAACCAGTTGTGAATGAATATTAATATTGGTCTATTCCATGCAAGTAAGAATTTGATATGCCTATTTGACAAAGCAGCCTTCACCAGAGGTATAAATCTAGACCCATTTATCAACAACATTATCCTACAAAAAAATATTATCCAACGAAGAAACGCATTGTTCTAATTGATCCTCTTTCCAGGCAAAAAGATGCCTTTCCCAACGTCACCCTTGACCATCTACCCCCACCAGGTGATGGAGAGGGTGGTTGTGTGGGGAGGGTGGGTGAGCGGTGGTGGTGTGTCCAATGAAGATCTTATCTTAGAATGTGAGGGGGTTGGCTGGTTTCAAGAAGAAGGCAGAGGTGAGGAAGTTGGTGAATGAACAGAAACTGTTTATTTTGTATCATCAAGAGACTAAATTGTCGGTTGTTTATGAGTATCTTTGTGTTCATTATGGGACGGCATGTCATGTGGTTTTTCTTTCTGTTGATCTGTTGGTGCTTCTGAAGGCTTACTTATTATTTGGAATAGTGATGAAGTGTAGGTGTGGTCTTCCTTTTCCGATGATCATGTGTTGTTAATTCATGGGAAATTTATTTTAACAAATGAGGAGTTTAATTTGATTAATTTTATGCTCCTTGCGATGTGGCTACACAACGGCTGTTGTGGGAAAGATTGATTGCTCCAATTGGTAATTATGTACGGAGAACTTTAGGTGTGTGTGGTAACTTCATTGTGGTGTGTTCTTTAGGGGAGCGAAAAGGTGCGGGACTTTTTAGAAATTGGCAGAGTGTGATGCTTTTAACATGTTGATTGATGATACTTTCTTGATTAACCTTTCGCTTGTTGGCCGCAAATTCACTTGGTTTAGGGGTGATAAGAAGTTTATGAGTCGGTTGGACAAATTTTTATTATCAGAGACGTGGTGTTTGACTTGGACGGATTGTGTTCAGGCGACGTAGTTAAGAATTTTTTCTGATCATTATTCCATTGTTTTATTTGTTAATGAGGAGAATTGGGGCCCGAAGCCATTTAGAATGTTGAAATGATGGGCAAATGTACTGGGTTATAAGACGTTTGTTAGTGAGAAGTGGTGGTCCTTCAAAGTGGATGGTTGGGGTGGTTATGTCCTTAAAGAGAAATTTAAATTGTTGAAAGCGGGGTTGAAAGAGTAGCATAAAAAACATACAAGTAATTTCCTGGGTAGAATCTCTTCTTTAAAAGAGAGTATCTCTCTGTTGGATTGTAAAGGGGAGGGCGATGAGCTTATTGACTTGGAGGTAGAGGAATTATGTGCTTTAACTGATGAGTTACGTTCTCTATCCCAAGTGCATACCAGTATTTTTTGGCAGCAATCTCACTTGAATTGGTTGCGGGAAGGTATTGTCGATTCCAAAAAAAGCATGGCTTAATGTCTCGTCGATGCAGAGGTAATAATATTTCTTCTTTCTTGGTGAATGGTGTGTGGGTGGAAGGGGTGTCTGAGATTCGACAGGCTGTGTTTTCTCATTTTGAGGCTCATTGTAAGGTTGTTGTTGTGGAGAGACCTAGTGTGGAAAATCACAGTTTTCGTACTTTGTCTTATAATGATGGTACGACTTTTTTAAAACTTTGCAACTTGGAAGAAGTGAAAGCAGCGGTCTGGGATTGTGATAGTAATAAGGCTCTTGGACCTGATGGGGTTACATTTGATTTTATCACAGTGTTTCAGGAAAAGTTGAAAGATGATCTTACGTGTTTTGTTACAGAATTTCATCGAAATGGGAAATTAACTAAAGGAATTAACTGCACCTTCATTCATCTAATTTCTAAGGTTGATAGTCCCCAAAGGCTGAATAATTTCTTGCCTATATCTTTGGTTGGATGTGTGTATAAATTGTTGGCGAAAGTGTTGGCAAATAGATTGTGGAGTGTGATTGGTGGTGTTATATCCCCTTCTCTGTCAGCTTTTGTAAAAGGAAGGCAGATCTTAGATGGTATTTTAATTGCTAATGAGGGTGTTGATAAGGCCAAGAAATACAAGAAGAGTTATTATTATTCAAGGTGGATTTCAAAAGGCGTACAATTCTGTTTGTTGGAATTATCTTGATGCGGTAATTGGAAAAATGATGTTTTCGACCCTGTGGAGGAAGTGGAATAATGAATGTATAGGTATGGCGACTGCTTCAGTGTTGGTGAATGTACCCCGACTGAGGAATTTCCTTTGGAGAGAGGGTTGAGGCAGGGCAGTTCTCTTTCATCTTTTTTGTTCTTGCTGGAAGCCGAAGGGTTGAATGTTCTGATGGAGTCTATGATTTCTAGTCATATGTTTGTCGGGTATAAAATTAGAGGGGTGGAACCGTTGTCAATATCTCACCATCAATTTGCTAACGACACTCTAATTTTGGGATTATGTTCTTGCTATGTGGGCTATCATTCATCTGTTTGCGGCTATGTCAGGTTTACCGATTAATTTTCATAAGAGTATGTTGGTGGGGGTTAATGTAGTTGATTTCTGGTTACAAGAGGTTGCTTTTGTGTTGAGATGTAAAGTTGATTGTTTACCTTTAATTTATTGTATTTGGGTCTCTTAATTGGGGGAGATGTTCGTTGATTCAATTTTTAGGAGCCATTGCTTGACCGTATTAGATTGTGTTTGTCGGGGTGAAAAAGCATATATTTGTCTTTTGGTGGGGGTCTGATTCTTCTTAGGTAGCTGGGGGATGAAGTGTTGAGTGTTAGGTTCTCGTCTGTTTGATTTATCAAATAAGAAATGGACGTTGGTGGCGGAGACGGATCGGTTAATGTGGGGGAAAGGGGGGCACTTGGTGTTGGAGGAGGAGTTTGAGGGCGTGGAAGGAGGAACTTTTAGTTGAGTGTCAGGTGTTGCTTTTTGATGTGTCTTTCCAGGATGTTTCTTCAGATTGCTTGATTTGGTATCCGAATCCTACTGCTTGGTATACTGCGTGAGGCGTATATAACATCCTTACCATGGAGAACCTTCACCAGGAGGTACCTATTCCGGATACTATTTGGCAGCGGCATATTTCTTTGAAGGTTTCTTTGTTCGTGTGGCGTCTACTGCATGACAAAGTTCCTACTAAAGTTCATTTATTCAAACGACATATAATATCCTTCGAAGATCAACTGTGTGTTTCAGGGTGTGACCAAATTGAATCGGCTGATCATCTTTTTTTGGATTGTACTTTATATGGATCTTTATGTTTGATGTGTATCGCTGGTTAGGCATTGTTACAATTTGTCCCCGTAACTTGACGGACCACGTACATCATTTTCGGGTTTTTTGTTAGTATTTCTAAAACACGTTGAATCTGGAAGGTCGTGATTTGGTGTGCTTGCATCTGGATTATTTGAAAGGACAGAAACAACATAATTTTTCAAGATAAACCAGCTTCCACGCTACAACTTATTGACAACGTTAAGCTTCTTTCTTTTTGGTGGTTAAAGGCAAAAACCGACAACTTTGCTTTTGATTATCATAGGCGGTGGCTTAGCCCTTTATTGTATATGGGTATAGGTTAATTTTGATTTTTTCTATGCTTGTTGTTTTGTTCACTGTTCCTGGTGTATCTTGACTTCGTGACCTTTTGGTTTTTCTTTAGCTAACCTTGTGCTTAGGAATCGTAATATAATCATTTTTCCTTTTTAAAAAAAAATAATCGACATTTTTTCTTTCCTTAATAAAATCGAGTAAATTAAAACCAACCCAATGGTTAGATTAGAAGTTAGAACTACCTTACTTGCAAAAGAATTTGAGAGAAGATATGTACTAGTATTATTTAATATTGAGTAGCATTTATATAGCCATTACAAAGGAAAATAAAAGCGCAGAAGTACACAAACTGTGATCATAAATTAACTATTGAATCCTCTACTATAAATCTATATAGTTGAGCATCATCTTCAGTCTGTTATCTGTGATCTATTTTCACTTATATATGGCCTATGCTAGCACGCTATCACCGTCTTCTCTTAACAATTAATTACCTGAAAAACAAAATCCAAAACAAGATACATTACAAAATTGACTATGGTCAATTGATTAAAAAAATCAAACCATAATCTAGGCTAGATGCATTGATATAATATATAAGAGCATATTTAAGCGTACACATGAAATTAACAATGAGGATGGCACATGGGAAACGACATACAAAATACTCTCTGATTTCATAAGAGAAAATTTAATCAACAAAATTCAATGTATTTAATTTAAATTTAGACTAAATACATTTGAACTAAATACTTTAACTTTTTATAAAAACGTAAAAGTCATAAGCTTTTGGGATTTTTGAAAAATAATATGTATTGAAATAAAAGTTTTTTCTTATACGTAAAAGTCATAAGCCAGACACAAGATTACACAGAATGTCACACAATAAACAGGTACCGTAGAAGGATGACTCTGCATTAACCTAGACAATATGAAAAAATGATAAATAAATACATTAATATTATAATTATTATTATTATTATTATTATTATTATTATTATTATTATTATTATTATTATTATTATATCGATACATTTTCATCGATTATTCTTTGGATTGCCAACTATCACAATTGCAACCTAAAAACATTTGTGAATGGGATTTAGAGCATAAGGCTCATATTTTAAAACAGTTTTATTTTTCTTAATATGAAAATATTGACCTTAAACTATTAACTGTCCGATTTTGATCGGACGAATAAGATCCTATTGACTGCATACACTCATAGATTGTGACAGCTCCAAATTCTGATCCCAAACATTCCCAATACACTTACATCAATTATCTTTAATAACAGGGACAACTTTGTCTTTCAAAACATCAAATCACAAACATCATTTATAATATGAATTTAATTTTTTACATATCATTTAAATAAAAATAAACTTATTAAGAAAAGGCATATTTGAAGTATAGTAATATTGACATTCAATTACAACTCTAAAGAAAGAAGAAAAAAAAATTGATAAAAAATGAAAATTAATTTAGTAAATATTTTTTTAGGAAGGGAAAACCAATGAATGGAAGCAAATTAAGATAGGGTAATATTCTTACGGTGATATATGGTTTGACTTCTAGTCATCCTTGTTGTCATCAACCTTGTCGGGAGGAGGCAGATCGAGCTGGTTGTTGTTGGCAGGGAGGTAGTAGTTTTCGGGATGGTGATGGTTGGCAGGATGGTTGTTGTAGTCGGGGTGGTGGAATTGGTGGTTTCCAGCGATGACAAAATACTCGAGGATTTCTTCAGCTAGTCTAGGGACATGAATAGGGTCATTGTTGGGTGGGACGATCTTTGTCAAAACGAAGATGACGACGGCAAACAGGGCAGTAGAGAATAAGAGTGGAAAGTAGAAGGTTATCATGCTGATGATGAAAGGGAGAAGATGGACGAAAATGAAAATGGCTATGAAAGAAATGAGGGCCCCAATGATGTAGGATTTGAGCTTGAAAAGTTCTCGTTGAATATCCATCATTGAATGAGAAAAATGATAGTGAATGATGATTGTGTTTAGTTTGTGCGAGAGTGCGTGAGGAATAGTAGTTTAAGTAGTGTGGAAATTGAGGAAAGACAAAAGGAGGGGGGAGAGGGAGGGAGGGAGAGAGAGAGAGAGAGAGAGAGAGAGAGAGAGAGAAGATTTGCCTTACTGTTCTTTTGGCATTTTTTGTGTTGGAATGACTTGAGTACCCTTATTCATTTGAAAATGTTTATGTTGAAATTTGATAGAAACTGATATAACTGAAAAGGCATGAACCAAGAGAAAGGTGTTGTGGTTTGCTTTTAGAGATGTGTGTCGTACACTAAATGTAAATACTTCTTTGGA
>Ga0315915_1004758_pt1 | contig 17045 bp, 14 predicted proteins | sample MpolbnodulesMG_FD_207738 | JGI IMG/M metagenome (GOLD analysis project Ga0315915, IMG submission 207738) | Medicago polymorpha root nodule microbial communities from Los Angeles, California, United States - branched nodules | ecosystem: Host-associated > Plants > Roots > Nodule | place: USA...
AGTATCAAATTCCACTCGTCAAATAACATTGTCATTTTATAAAATAAAAAAAAAAAACAATTATGTCACAATTTCGTAACGGGCATGGTACGCTATAAAACAAAATGAGATGATGCATCCATTACAGAACAAAAAACGATGATGCATCCATTGAATTCAGATTCTTTCTGACTTCAAAGATTCAGACATGAATGACGTTTTTAACCTCAACAATAATTTAATAAAATCTGGCACTATCTGTGGATGATGTACGGTGGTTTTCAAAGTTGCTGAGTCGGATCAATGTCATATCAAAATGGATAAGATTTTTTTTTTCCTTTTTTATATTCCTGTATCCAAAAAATAAATATCTTTTAATTCCCAAATTCCAATTACGCGTCTACACTAATTACTACCATCAATTACCTCCATTTCATCATAACACGTTCTCTTCCATGACTAGATCATGATGCTATGCCACGCACCCATCTATATACTAATTAATTCCAATCTTAATTTTCAAAATGCAATTCTAATTTCGGGCACCCCAAATCAAAATTTATTTGAGCAAAATACTCATAAATAAATAAAAAATTAAAAGATGTGATTAAATATATTTAATCTTTTACATTTTGCGCGTGTGTCTAAATAAATTTGAATATGATTGTGTCTAAACATGCTTGAATTGCTCTTTTTGTAATATTCTTCATCATTAGACCATTTTTTTAGGAAAATGTTTTTAATAGTTCTTTTATGACCATTTTTCTGATTGTTGAGGAGAGTGTTTTTATGACCTTGATTAAGCAAACAAATGTAGAAATATTATATTATATTTAAAAATATGTAATTTTTAAAAAGTTTAATAATACTCCACATTATGTGTTTATAGGTTTAGTAAGAGAGATTAATCATTGTTAAATGATGGTAAAAAATTTGTATAGTTACAAAAAATTATGTTTTTCTTCCTTAACAAATGTCTAATTATGACATTTGCTAGCACAATTATTTCTTTTAAAGTATTTTTTTTCTTTAAAAATATTATTAGTGAATTATACATCACTCGAAATTTTATGTTAGGCAACATGCACTTTCGTAACATAAGTTAATTTTTATAGACACAAATCTAAATTAAAATAATATATTTGGGATGGTTCTTTGGCACTTTTCTTTGTCCCGTCCAATATAGATAAGTAAAAAAATAAATTATCACTTCTGAATCTGAATACATATTATTAAAAAAAATAAAAAAGAGTTCCTTTTTCATGATTATCCACTATTCCTTATTTGGATTGGATAGGATTTCCATTTTCCACGTCACCTCTTTCACTCGCTTTCTTTTATTCTAGTCAAAAAAACTAAAAAGACTGAAACACCCCTTTCTATTTTGATGTATATATATCTTACACCATTTCCTCAATCATCTCATCATTATCCATTTTCAATCTCCATTTCTTGGTATGTTCAATTTTTTCACTCTCCATTTGTTTTGCATCATGTTGTTAATTTTTCATGTTTTTTTGTGCAGCTAACTGTTACTTAAAACAAAGATTTGAAGCAAAGTTTTTGATCTAGAAGAAAACATGTTGGGAATTTTTAAGGAAAAGTTGGTTAATGCACCAAAGGAGCTTAACAGTCCAGCTTCTAATTCACACAGTAAGGCTAAACCAAGTCATGAGATCCTTAGAGATTTCATGTCATGTAATTCCTCTAATGCATTCTACATGACCTTTGGAAATGATGCTTTATTAGCCTATTCCCCTTCAAACAAACCTTCCATTCATCAAAGGTATGCTATAAATGCCTTGTAATTCCTTTTTTTCCAGATCTGCTTGTAGGCACAAAGAATCCTTAAGTTATGGCTAAAATTAGACGTGCAAGAAAAAAATTAACTGCAAATAATTTTCTTGATTTCATAAATAAGTTTATTCTGAACTAGATCTAGGTAAATACAAAGGTAGTTGAAAAATGAGTTCTATTGCTAATACAAGAAATGTGTCATTTGTCAAACAGGTTGTTTAGTGGTTTGGACAACATATACTGTGCTTTCATGGGCAACCTGCATAACCTTAGTCAATTGAACAAGCAGTATGGACTATCAAAGGGAGGCAATGAGGCTATGTTTATCATTGAAGCCTATCGGACACTTCGCGACAGAGGTCCATACCCTGCTGATCAAGTCCTCAAAGAACTTGAAGGCAGTTTTGCATTTGTTATCTATGATCATAAGGATGGAACAGTTTTTGCTGCATCTGTGAGTCATTTTCTTAATTAGCCTCTAAATGTTGGAATAAATTCACCATTTTTGTGACTAATTAATTGATAAATATGTTTGTTTGTGTCTGATTAGGGCTCTGATGGCCATATTGGTCTCTTTTGGGGTATTGCTGCTGATGGTTCTGTGGTTATTTCTGAAAATTTGGAGCTTGTAAAAGCTAGCTGTGCTAAATCATTTGCACCATTTCCAACTGGTATGTAACTTTGGTTTGCAAGTCATGATTTTTTAACTACCCTATGGAAAGATCATAAATGATTTTGTAATTTACTAATAACATGTTGCAGTTTTGATTTTAAATAACCATTTAGATCAAATTGGTATACTAAGATAATGTGCAAACTTGTCTATGGGCTAATAGAATTTAATTCATAAATGTTGTTGAAATTTCAGGGTGTTTGTTTCATAGTGAGCATGGCCTGTTGAACTTTGAGCATCCAACCAAGAAGATGAAAGCAATGCCTAGGATTGACAGTGAGGGTGTTATGTGTGGGGCCAATTTCAATGTTGATTCTCAGTCGAGGAATCAGATGATGCCACGTGTCGGAAGTGAAGCTAACTGGGCTACTTGGGGAAGCTAGACTAATTTGATTATCATCATAATAATAATCTAAGTTTCTTTTGTATTTTGTTTTCCAAGAGCAACTTATTAGCCCTTTTGGGATATTTAGTTTTTGTCGTTTGGTTTCGTTGTTGTGTACATATTTGTGCTTCAATGTTGAGCATGACTGATGATTTCCGATATGAATAACACGAAGTTTTAGTTTTGCCTAATGAATTTCAGTGTTTTCTTTGCTTCTGTTATGCTTTATTGCTATGAATCCTTAACAAAAATGCATATGAGAAGGAGAAAAATCACGCACATTCGTAAACACGAACAACCTGCTTTCGATTTGACATTTGAGATGCTTTTATGTTTTAAGTTCTGTAAATAATTCACGTATTTTATAAGAGTCATACACAAAAGTTCAAGTATGTTGTCTGTTACTTGATAAAATTAAAGTACATAGGAGACATACACAAAAATTAATTCCACTCAGAAAACACATGAGTGTGTTAGTAGAATTGTTAATTGATGATATACTAGAGCCAAGTGTTAGACATCTTATTGGTATTGTTATGTTTGTAGGTTGCAGTTATTATGTTAATGGGCAACAATTACAATTAGACAGTTATTGAATAAATAGAAAAATGGAAGGAAAAGTCAGTAGATAATTAAGCCCTGTTTGTTTTAGATTCTCTAAAAATAATTTTTCATATAAATGAATTATGTGATTCGAGCAAACGAGCTAAATTTAACGAGCTGAGGAGTTTTGAGCTATACCAATTCTTGTAAAGTTGAGCTGAGGTAAGTTCGATTCAACTTGACTCATTTTCAACTCTAGTTAGGAGAGCCTCTCAAATTTTTGGTAGGGTGCAATCCAAGACTATGAAATTTCTTGAGAATCCATTGTGTAATCCTATTCTATCATCAATAAAAGTTATTTCTATTATATTTCTTCATTGTACAAATTGTACAAATTCAGTGAAAATTTAATTTACATTCAGTTTCTGCCTGCACTAACCAGCTATACAACTCGTACCCATCTTCCTTCGCACATTGGACAGGCGTTAGCCCAGCGGCTGACCCACCAACGCTCCCAGTCATTTTGAATGGGAGGGTTAGTTGAAACGGGTGAAGCAAAGGAAGAAGTCTGCCATTGACATCGTATGCACTGCACCACATAGAAGTAAATAGAAAAGTCAGAAAATAGAATTCCATCCACATGGAGGCAGAAAACAAAGTTAGGAGTTTGGGAAGAAGAAGGGTAATTTCCTACCATCATCGGAAGAATAACTTTATGTACAAAACTTCTTTTCATACCTTGTACCAGACCCCTTCAAGGTCAGTCAACCATAATGTAGTAACGACGTCTCTTCGAGATCCCATTATACCAAGATAAGCTCCCAAACCCACTGAAGTGCTCAACCCAAAAGCTGCATCTCGCTCGGACATTCTGCGCTTCCTTGGTCATAAACCATTGGAATCAAGTGGATTTGAAGTAACAGGTATTGGTGCATCATTTCTACAACCCTCATCACCTAGATCTACAAGGTCCGCCAAACATATTCAGTCGATGGCAGTCTTTTCTGCTGGAGAGTGGAGTTCTAGCTCGCGTAGTAGAAGACCAGCGACACCTGCAATTCTCGAACGAGGCATGTTCTGCATAGCCATTTTTAATTAATTTAGGGGCAGGCATTGTTCTTAAGAAAGTTAGTCAGTCCAAGGAAAGAAACAGATCATAATTCACCAAAATGAAACAAAACAAACAATTTTGGCATCCGATGTAGCTTTACGATTTGACTCAGGAATGCTTCTACAATTATCATGTTGGTACATTTACTTTATATGCTATAAAGTGAGCATATGTAGATAATCTATCAATCACCTCCAGCATTGTTGTATACCCGAATCAGTTAGAAAAGTTGGTAATAAAATTCATTGCTATATCCTCCCTTCCCTTCAAAGGATTTTTTTTTTGAAGAATCCCTTCAAAGGAATTGATAGTGGCTATAGCAATCCAGTAGGTAAAGTATGGATAGTCTTGACTGCTGACATATTGCATAATGGTGGACAAATTCTTGGATATATTTCAGCCAAAGTTCTAGTGATGCATTTGTGTCCCCCTTATAGGAGAACTATGGTTTTCTTAGCACCTTCTATTTCATAGATTTGTTGTTAGGCACTACTAGTATATTACTCCAATACATTAGTCTCCTTTGACAGAATGATTGGGACAATTTCCAATATGAATAACACGAAGTTTTTGTTTTGCCTAATAAATTTCATAATGTCTACTTTACTTCCATTATGCTTCATTGTTATAATACTCCTATATCCTTAAGAAAAATGAACAAGGATAGGAGGATATCACGCACAGAAGAAAACATAGCTTTATATTTATTCCATCGGATGGTTCGTTCGAATTATGAGAGAAATGCTCACATTCATTTGAAAGTATCAAGGAATTCTGATCTCCCGCTCACTAAGTAAGTAATCAACTAAGCTCTGGTCTCCCGCTCACTAAGTCTTTATGACTGTAAAACATAAAACAATGTGAGATAAGATTATAGCCTGTTATGTTGGCAACAAACGCATGTTCACCACACTCCCCACCGTGATTTCTAAGAAGTTACAAAATCAAGCTTCTGCGCTGCTGTGATTTTTCACCCTAATTTTCACAAACTTGACGTTGAACCAAACATACCCTACATCTTAGTGGATCCCAAAGGATGGAACATATGAGTGAAATAACAATCTACAACTATCTACACTTATCTTTAATTCCTCATCTAGTCTTAGTATAACTATGTGCCTGAGTTACTAGGCGCGAGTAACCCAATCACTCAAACCTAAGCCAACAAGGATGTCATAATGACTACAAATGATATAATATGATAGGATAGGATAATCCATCTAGCTAGAAAATATCCTATGATTAAGTATACAAATGAATATATGATATTATTCAAAAAATAGAATTTACACGGTTTAATCCATTGGTCCCATATATTGAGCAATGATACCAATTCCTCAAGTACAACATCAAATTATCGTAAGATAAACGCATGATTGATTTATAAGACGCAAACATGACTGGAAGAGAATTATATTTGAGTTAGAATGGTGAAGAACATAGTTTTCAATTGAATCCAAAGGTGGATGGATGATCCCAAGATGATGCGGGAGTGCCTGCCTATCTTTTCATGCAATGTTATTGTGGTCTATCTGGTTTGAGAGAAATCGGAAAATCTGGGATAACGCTTAAGAAAATTATTTTTCCATTATATGTAACATGAACGCATCTTTTCCTCCTGATCAACTAAATATAAAAACCTACTTAACTTGACAAAAATAAATAAAATTGTGTAGATTCTAACACTACCCTCTGCTCCTGCCTATCAAGTAAATCTACATCTCTTCTTCCCGGTACAATTCCAGTCAGCATTTCATCTAAATGGTGACAATATTTGTAATAAAACCAGCTATACAACTTAGTTGATCTTTGAGTCGGATTCCAACTTTCCCAAAAGAAAAACAGCTATACAACTCGGACCCATCTTCCACCACACATGGGACAGCTGTAGGCCCAGCGGCTGACCCACCAAGTCTCCCGCTCATTTTGATTGGGGAGGTTGGCGGAACCTGGTGAAGTAAAAGCAGAAGTCTGCCTCATACATCTTATGCACTGCACCACACAGAAGTAAAAAAATATGAATCAGAAAATAGAATAATATACGAAGTGTCTTTTACTAATTTTCAAGCATCGTCGAAAGAATAACATTTTGTATATCCAAGACTTCTTTTCATACCTTGTACCAGACACCTTCAAGGCCAGTCTTCCATGATGTAGTAATGACATCTCTTCGAGATCCCATTATACCAAGATAAGCTCCCAAACCGAGTGAAGTGTTCAACCCGAAAGCTGCATCTCGCTCAATCATCCTGCGCTTCTTTGGCCGCAAGCCATTGGTTCCATAATCGATATCGTTACTTTCCAATGACCTGGAATAAAGTGGATTTGACCTAAAGGGTTTTAGTGTATCATTTGGATCAGCACAAGGTCTGGCAAACATATTAAGTGGATGCCACTCTTCTGCTGGAGGGTGGAGTTGTAGCTCGCGGAGTAGAAGACCAGTTTCATCTGCATCTCCAGGACGAGGCATGTTCTGCATAGCAATTTTATTTAGTTTAGGGGCAGGCATTGCTCTTAGGAAAGTTAGTAACTCAGTCCAAGGAAAAAAACAGAACTTAGTTCAACCAATTGAAACAAAACAAACAAAAACGAGTATTTTATCAAGAGATCAATATTCAAACATATCAACTGCTCCTGTATGATCTAAAAAAGTGTACTTCATTATTAAATGAGAAACAACATGCTATAATAGGCATCATTATTAAAGAAAGACTACTGAACCCCTTCATATCCTATTTTATTAACTTCCATCACTCTTACATCACATTTTCAAATCATGAATTGAATGGCATCATAAACTCGCGGCAGTGATGCATCATGTTTGTGAAATACAACTAATAACTAGTTCCGTTTATCTACCAGACACACTAACTTTGAAATGAGAACACAGAAGTTACCTGCATATATGGGCCAAGGGATGCTTCCACAACCTCTGGCAGTACAGTGTAGCTCCCCTCAATATAATGCAGCTGAACCTGAATGTTGCTACTCCTCACCTGAGAAACCGGCAAGGGGTGTTGCATCCCAGAAGTTCGGCGACAGAGATCCAAAAGTACTTGAAAAATAACCTTGACCTGAATTACTAGTGCTTTCAGACCGCGAGTAAAATTAAAAGTTCAATCATTTTAAGCAAAGGAAAGAATTGCCACGGTTCCCAAATATTCATGTAAGACAAATAACCAAAGTAAGAACTTTTGGGAAAGTTCTAGCAAAGTTATACCTCTTCAAAACTATACCCTTTGCCTGAATTTCCATGTCATCTGGCCTAACCAAACTTGTCTCAGCAGTTCTGCGCAAACCACTCATATAGCGGACATGTTGTGATCGTTTAAAGAAAAAGCAGAAGAACAAAAGTTGGCATAACCTATGAAGGAAATGACAGTCCCCAATAAGTCGAACTGCAGGTGTTCCAGGAAAAGTTCCTGTATTAATGCTTATGAGCATTAAGGATGAAGGACCACTGATGGAGGGATTAAGAGTTAGGTTGGGCACTCCACCAGAAGTGCTTCCGTTCCCTACAGTGACAGCTTGATTTGCCAATGTACGACAAATCTTAGCATAATGCCACAACTGAGTGATCAAATGTGATGCCAGATCAAGTACTGAATCAACATAGGCCTACAAAATATATTGAAACAATTATGAGATGTATATATAGTTAAATGTTTAACAGAATCATAACAACACCAACTCATTGAAAGAAAGGAGGCAATCAAAGGGTTACAAATACAAACAAAATAAGTTATTTTACCAGTGTGAATATAAATAGAAGTATGTATGGAAAAAACTATAAACTCCCCATCAAACAAAATGTGTGGCATGTAATTCCAATTTACAACTGTAAACAAACAAACCTGAATACATGGAGTTAGTTCAGGTTCAACAGCCATTTCTTCCATGTCAATGTTGGATAGTATCTCCTCGGATGCCTGCCATGGATCAGGCAATAAAGCTGAAGGATTTATTAAGGCGGACTCAATTCCCTTCCCGAGCATATCTAGCAACACCCTAGCTTGCATATCAAGAACCGTTGCCCTGACCTCTTGAGCATTTGATCCTACAAGTAGCTTACACTTTATCATGTCTAGACCCTGCAATCATACAAAACATAGTTGTTTTGAGCGCTGAAAGCAGCATAAAAAAGCCATTTCCATATGAAAGCCACAAAAAAAGATTGGTCAAACTAAGGGAGATTAAACTGCTACTAACATGCATTTGCTACAAGATCCATAATCCAATTAATATTATATCCATGAAACACTCCATCAACACCACATAGAGTCATACAAAATAAAAGAAAAATAATAATTGGAGTTAACGACAAAGAAGATAATTGAGCAAGCTAATGCTGATAGTTTACAGAAACATACAGGACAATACTGTTGTCTGTGCTGAGCAGTAGGAATGGAATGGAAATCCGCATCTAAGACTGCAATAACACCGTTAACTGAAACTGAAACCGAAAAAGAAACTCATTAGCATACACCATTATGCAGATGCTTTATAATAGAGTGCATATATGAAATAAAGTAAATTGTAATATCCTTTTTTTTTTCTGGCATAAATTTCAAGTAAACCCCAATAAAAATAGCAGCAGGACTAAATAGTAGCAAGACTTAATAATTTGCACATCCTTACCAATACCCTCTTCAGCAGCTCTCTGTGTACAACCCACAACATCCCACCAATCAACTCCAACCAAAAGGCTAAACCAGAACCTGTTTTTCCTAACAGATGTTAGCAGAGAAATAAACCATTGACAAAAAAAAACCACATAAATCACAACTTCCAGAAAGGTTATTAACATGCCACATCCTAAAGCATTTAAGCAATCACCTTTCAGCAATTGCATGTTCCCAAGTTGATGAGGTTGCTTTCTCTTGACCAATTGGAAAAGGTGGAGGAAGAACTCGGATTATTTTCAACATGGTCTCACCCTTTCTTGTGTCATGCCAAACAGAAGCTGAACAGCAGCTTGTTGCAGAAAAAGCAGGAACAGCAATTGATGATCCAACATTAATCTGATAGTTGGCTACAGGTTCAAAATTCGAACCAGAAAACATGCGTACTCGACCCTGAAGAAAAGCAACGGCAATTTCACCACCTTGAGCTGAGTAAACAACTCGTGCGAGGGTCCCAAGATATTTTGGAAGATCAAAAGGATTGAAATGGATCCCTTTTGACTTATCGTCTGTTGCGGGAATACTAATGTCCACTTTGGACTCCCAAGCCGTTCGCATAGGAGGCTTTCCATCCATACTTCCAAATATTGGATGGAGGACAACAGGCTGGAAAGATGATTCCCATCGTTGGACTCTCCACCCTGTGATTGACGGGCCCTCGTCCGGATCATGAGGGGACATGTACTTCCCTGCAAAGATGAGTTGCAACATTTAGTATCTATTTTCTGGATAAATGATCAGTGCATGTGAAACTTCAGGCATAAAATTTTGGCAAACATAAATCACAGTCAGCATCATCACAATATGTAGAAGTTATTATATTACTCAAGTTGGTCATAGAAAATTATGTAGGCGGTGACGGCATTAATAATGAAGGCAACAGTAATAATAGGCAAGAATCAAGGAGAAAATGCATATTAAAGGAATATATATCATATTGCCAGTAAAAAAACAGGTTTAGACATAAATGTTTAAAAAACTTGAACAGTTTAACACAATATGGGTAAAATAAGGCTTCACAGATCTCAGTGCCATTCAATTGTAATTAGTTTTTAAATATGGTTAGGATAATAATTAATGTAAATAATAATGTACAAAGAATATATTGAAATTGAGGATTCAAGTTAGAATTATGTACATACCCTCAACTACGACAGCAGCTATCACAGAACCACCACGCGCCGGATCAAAGGCTACCCCTGCTACACCACAACACTGGGTAGTGGGTGCAGCTTCATAACTCACATATGCTGAAAAATTTGAAACTGTTGGGCAGTGAAGTGGTATAGATTGATCTTGCCAACTGAACAAAAAGGCAGCTAAAGGAGCAAAACCACTAAAGCTGGGTGGGCTAAGAGGTGCTGAAGTTGTAATACTTGTCTTAGGAGAAAATTCCATACCATTTCCCCGTCCAGGCAAAACCGCCCATACTATAACGGTAGCTGGATTAGAAGCTTGCACACCGGCCACGTGTAACGTACCACTGTCTGTGATGATAGCATCAGCAGCTATAATCCCGCTTGACCCACAATCTATTAGCCCTTTACTAGTGCAAAACCATTTGGGCGGTGTTGCATTCTGAGTAGAAGGCCTTTGGGACCAATGAAGTTGAACCTTACCCGATTGTAATACGGAACAGACACAGAGAAAATTGGGCCATCTAGCTGAAATCAAAACAACTATAAGTGTCAGACACACAAGCATCTTACAATTTAATTAGAGAAGGAAAAACACAAAAAACAATTAGATATTAAAGACAAAGAGTGGATAACATAATTCTAATTTAAAGTTCAGTCATAAATGTCGCGACCAGCATCATCAACATATAAAATTTATTTGCTATGAGCCTAAGAAGGAAGACGTTGGATATCTTTATCATATGAGATTTGAATAATATGGCATCAGCCTTTATCTCAAATATAAAAAGAGAAATCATGCAACAGTCAAACTATAGTCCCGATAGAAACATACACAAGTCCATACACGTACATCCCTATGCGTTTACTGCTTAATAAATTTGCCAAAATTGGAATAAAAAACATATAAAATCAGAACAGTAAATGCAAAAAGGATAGACCTGAAGTTTGAGGTTGTTGTGAAATAAAATTTTCCACAAATGTAGACTTTGAATTGGTAGGAGCGCTTGATTTTGAGGAAAGCCACCTATACTGTTTTTCAAAAAAGTAACTCGGATTAAAAGACAGATCACATTGAACGTTACAATATCTATATATATGTGCTCCCATGTTTATTAACTATTAGAGTTCAAATTGCAAGTCAATACATCAATGCCCTGACATCATGGTCGAAACCTACAAAAACTATATTTTTTTGTTATCTTTCTATTTTTTTTTCCCTAGAAAACCTATCTCTCTAAACTCTTAGAGAATTTTATTTATCGATAGAAAACTTTTTTTGAGAGATCTGTTTAAGTTTTTTTATCAGATAATTGTTTGTGTTTCTAATAAATCATTGAAGACAATGTATAGGAAATTTAAACATAGCACATAAGAAAAGTTAACAACATACCGGAGAAGCCCCTGATAGCCACTTTGTAATAACTGCGGTATCTTGACGCCACTCATGCTCACGCTGCCAGCAGTTGGTGTCAATTACTAGATTAGCTGGCCCCTGAATGGGTAAGAAATTAGCAACAAACAGGAAAAGCATATAGCCTTAAGGTATTTGAAAAGAGGCAGATACATAACTAAATCTTCCATTAAGGTATTTGAAAAATCCATATCAGTTTGAATGAAGCTTTCACATATAGCTAAATCTCCCAGTACAGGACTTTTTTTATCAATTAGGATGCTATGGAGTTTAAGCCTTTGATCGAAGTTTTACCAACAAACTCTATTACAGGCAGACATCAACTTGGCAATTAAATCTATGGCCATAGTGAAACCTATAATAGAATACTTAACACGTAACAATCACTTACTTGAGATGGTTGAGTCCAAATAGTTACTCTTCCCTGGAAATTCGCTATCAATAATGCACGGGGACAACAAATAGGAGACCATTGAATAGACTGGACGGAGTCAAGAGAAGAATCTGGAGAAGGCATTTAGTGCAACCAATCAAATTTCCAAATATATAATGCATTTGCCTATATAATGAAGCAGTTCAAGCAAGAAAGAACATATATGACGAACAGTCCATCAAGCAAATCAACGGAAATATTTCCATATATGAGCGTGCGTGTTCAACTCTTGTTATAGAGGATCTCAATTTCATCGGCTGTCTAGATGCTATTATTTATATTCAATTCAGCTTATTTCTTATTTTACCAATATTATACAAAAAAAGATGTTATTTGTCAAATTATTATCAGGATTTAACTTATACAGTCATCATGAAGATCCTGGACATTACCGTTCAAATCAATTATACTGCCCCTCTGGTTGTGAAACAGCAATTTCATAAAGATATGATTACAACTTCAAGATCTAACATCTGATGCTTATTGGCTATATGCTCCAAAGGTTCAATTCAAAATATGAGTGCCAAAAATTCTTAAATTAGAAGATTCCTTCTCTGCTTTTAACTTGATGATTTATACTCATTAATATTCCTAAATCCCTATTTAGCTTATGTAGGATCACATTGTTGAACTTGAACAGCCTTTGATTTATCATAACCTTTATAATAGTAATGACAAATATGAAATAGACAAATTTCTAACTTCACTATTGTTTAGCCAATTTTAACATTACTGTCATGTGAAGAATAATATCAAACAAAACCAACCAACACATTAATAGTGAAATAGTCACGGCATCAAAGTACCTGCTACAACATTGAATGCCGTGATTTCAGTTGGCCTCTCTGGGATCACAATGTGTATAGGGATCCAAAACCGTGGATTTACAGATGATCTATAAAAAAGGAAACACAATCAAACATTACAAAATTGCCAACAAAAACAAACATACACGATAACATATGATCTTTGGACATTTTTAAACTAACTTTTTTTGTACATATAAAAGATTTTGTTTTCCATGAACATTGTTCATTCAAATTTCCTGGTAGTCTGTCTAACAAATGAAGACACACACATCAAGTGAGAGGTGTGAGTCAATGTAAGAAATGGGAGGATATAATATTAACCGTAGATCAAAATAAACGATCAAGATTAAAATTTTCAATTAAAAAGGAACATAATCATTGTTCACACATGTAATAGAGAAAGTTTTAGAAATTAATCAATCGAATCTTCTTGAACTCATCCATAAATTCTTTAATGCAATGTAACCTCCAAAATAACCCAATTTAATCAATTATTTTCTCTTAAATCTTTCATCAACTATCCATTATATATTAGATTTTGCGCCTAACTCATCCTAAAAAATTGGCTTGTAAGACAAGAATTGCTTGAATCTTAAAATACTACCTAAGCTATATCTCTAGTCAACTTTGGAACTCAACACGCCCTCTTGTGCTTAGGATTGGACATCTAAAGCAGGGACATTTTGATCATGAACAAATGCGGGTAGAGGTGGAATGCTTATCTAGGATAAGCTTCGATACCATCATAGAATTTCGGTCAAGTCTACCTCAACCTCACAAAATCAGCTTGTAAAGTTAGGTCTAATCACTATCCAATATGAGTCTCTCAATGACAAAAACTATCATATTTTCAACAAAACATTTAGCAATATCCAGAGATTTTATGAAAATTGAAAACATTTACCATCATAGAATTTCGATCAGAGTCTAACTCAGTCTCACAAAACCTACTTGTAAAAATAGTGTTGTCCCTTAATTATAAATAACTATTAAGGTCGTACTCGTATCACTATCCAATGTGATCGTCTCTCAAGAAAAACAAAACAAAAAAAAAAAATCATATTTGTAATAAAACATATAGCACATATCCAGAGATTTTAAGAAAACATGAGCACTGAGTGGATAAACACACACACAAACCTTGGAATTCCGTTGACACATGTTTCAGTAGCACAAGCAATAACATTCAGTTTTGCACACCAAGCAACAGCACTGAAAAGAAAAAAAGCAAACATTGAAAGTGTAGCAGCATTATGATAAGCATCAAAAGAAAACAGTGGGAAAAAAATATGTATACCTGAAATTGCTACGCATGCTTTCATGAAGAGTTATCTTGTGGAGTGAAGTTGAAGGTGATTGTTCGAGGCTAATGTGGAAAACAGTGCCTGCTTCAACTTCTTCTTCTTCCATCATTGGATCATTCACTGTTGCTGCTGTTTCTGTTTCACTCTCTTTCATTGGATTCATAGTTCTCTGAAGTGGTAGAAGGAACCAAAACTCGAAACTGAATAAAGGTGGCAAGTCAAGAAAATGTACAGTTAAATAGAGATTAGTAGACTCTAATATACTGTGGGTTTTTAATTTGTATGTAGGGTTTTTCCCCTCAAAAAACAAAGTTTAGGGTTTGTTATTATAATTTTTTTTACTAATTGATTAAAGTTAAATAAATTTGGTAAAATAAAATATAAGTTTAACCATATAAATATAATCAATAAATTAATTAGATGAAAAAAATCACATTAGGTGAAAATCATGAAGTAAATATGCTAATACTAAATATACACTAATATGTGACTTTTTTTCTAAACATTGTAGACTTTTTTTCTTCAGATATATTGAATATTGTATGCTCTCTATATATTTTTTTGAAGGAGTTGTATGCTCTATATATTGTATTGAAAGTTTTATGCATTTTTTTATGCTTAATGGTGAAACTTTGTCCACGGTATTAAACAATCAATGTTGTAACAAAAAAAAAATAACGTTGATATTATTAATCTCTAGTTTTTAATTTAAAATAAAAGAAAGTCATATTTTGACCAAAAACAAAAAAAAAATAATGTTATATTAATATTGTCAAATAAGATAATAAATTAGCTTAAGATAATAAAACCTACCTATTAATATTCAAAATTAAAATTTAAATATTTAAAATATGAGCCCACATGAGTTTAACTCAGTTGGCAAGGATAATGCATAATATATACAAGGTCTGGGGTTCGAACCCCGGACAACACATAAAAAAAACCTTTTAAAATATGAAATAATAAATTATATTAAAGGGATATGATCATTATTTCATTATTTTCTTCAAAAGTTTTCTTTAACAACTTGATAGATCAGCTAATTATAAGATCATTCATGTAATTAAAATAAATTTTCAACACTTTTAAAAAAACTCAAAATTTTCACAAAAATGAAATGTTTTATTAGATCTATAATATCAACGACCTGATCTATCATTTTAGTAAATAAATGAGTACTAAAAAAATCCAAAATTAACCCTCTGAGGCACACATATAGAGCTTCAACAAACATAATGAAAAAGAAGAAGGTATTTTTCTAAAATATCTTTGATAGAGAGGGACCCTAGAATTGTCGATCTAACCCCTAGCAAGTTTGATCTAAGAGTATAGGAAGATATTTGAAAAAATGGAAGATATATTTTTTTTGTGAAGATGTGGTAAAGAGTTGTTTATAATTTTCAACACTTTTAAAAAAAAGGCAAATTTTTTACAAAGCTCAAAAAACAAAATTTTCTTTTGGATCTATAAACTCAATGACCTGATCTATCATTTTCGTAAAGGAATGAGGAAGAAAAGGTGAAAAATTAAGCCTTTTAGACACATATATAATGGTGATTCAACATACATAGAGAAAAAGAATAAGGGATATTTCAGAATACCGTCGATAGATAGGATCTTAGAAGTGTAGTTCTAACCTCTAGCAAGCTTGATCTACGAGTCTAACGAGGCGGTATGCTGGTGGTGGCCGCAACAAGAGAAGGTGAGGGGAGATTTTTTTATTTTATTTTTTTGAAATTGTGAGTGGTTAAATAGTTGTTTATATACTAAGGGGAAAAGATTGAAATATTAAAATAATGAAATCAAATACCATTTTAATTTTCCTTCAAAAAAAAGTACCATTTTAATTTAATATATTATTTAATAATTAAAATATTATATTAATTTAATATATTACTAAAAATATAATTTATTTTAATAGTTAAAATATTTGACAAAATAGTATATTATTTAAATAAATAGATAATTAACTATTTTATTTTAATAATTGAAAGATTTTATAAAAATTTCTTTAATATTTTTCATCACATCTTTAAATTTAATATTATTTGATGATTCAAGTATTTTCCATCAAATTTTTAATTAAAATATTATTTTCCATCACATCTTCAATGTAGTGTATTATTTTAATAATTAAAATATTTTATAAAGTAATAATTATTAAGGAAAATAAATTTTTATTTTAATAATTAAATTTGTCCACCTAGGTGTTGCCACATCCTCAAAATTGACTCCAAAATGGGATTGAGGATCAAAACTCCGAGAAAAAAAATAAATTAAAATAGGTGGACCAAAAAGCTTATTTTTTGTTGGGTTTGCTAACCTGTGCATTACTGCATATGTTAAAGCAAACTAAATGTAATAACTTTTTATTAAAAAATAACAATAATTTATTAAAAAGTGCATTTAAAGAGGGTTAATTTTGCACACAATAAAAGAAGTCTTTTTTTAAATAGGGAGACCAAAACTTTTTTTTTAATATGGAAAACAAAAGTACACTTAAACCTAAAATTTTGGTGACAAAATACTCCACTAAAATTTAGACATCATATGAATTTTCACATGTTTCCCCTTAAAATAAAGTCAACAATTTTCTCATTAGATAAACAATTAACACATCAAAAGACATACAAACATGTCATCAAACATTTGTTAATGCTCAGCACAAATCACAAAATCATGTTTATGTCATACTCCCTCCGGTTCTATTTATAAGAAACATTTGACTTTTTTTATTCATTGTATAAATGATGTATTTGGTCTATATTTTAGACAAGAT
>Ga0315915_1004760_pt1 | contig 17042 bp, 5 predicted proteins | sample MpolbnodulesMG_FD_207738 | JGI IMG/M metagenome (GOLD analysis project Ga0315915, IMG submission 207738) | Medicago polymorpha root nodule microbial communities from Los Angeles, California, United States - branched nodules | ecosystem: Host-associated > Plants > Roots > Nodule | place: USA...
GAATTCCTTTTCATGCATGTTATCCAACAACGACGGATATATGCAGTCAACAATTGATGCAATATGATCGCCGGAACTATGAATAAGCAAGTCGTGTGGGATTTGCATGTTTATATATTCATCATTTTCTTCCCCAATGCTCCCATCACCAATCCCCAACACCCATTCACTGAATTCTTTTCTTTCGCATATCTCATGAGGTGAGCTTCCATGCAAAAGCCTCATATTAGTAGTTAGTGTCAAAACCTCACAAAAATGCCATAGATGGGAAGAATTAATGGTTGCATTACATACTTCTTGTCTGGTTGCTTTCGGTATAACCGGAAGAACTTGTCGAAAATCCCCTTTTAATTTTAGATAACACTTTCGCCTTTTATCTTAATTTTTTTTGATTTAATCTTATATGTAATAATTATGTAACATTTTCGCCCTTTATAAAATGTCAATATTATTATCTTTTTTTATGGGATTTCTTCAATGAAAATTGGGTTTCTATGTTTGTATGATGAAGATTTGGGTTTGTTTATAATTTGATTAATTTTTTATAAGTTTTTTTTTTGTTTTGAATTTTTTGATTTTGTCATGATAAAAAAAGGATAATAATGTTGACATTTTATTACATAAAGGATTAAGTCAGAAAAGAAAAGATAAAGGACAAAAATGTAACCTAATTATAACATAAAAGGTTAAATCCAAAACAAACAAAAGTGTTATCTAGAATTAAGTGACAGGACATATTGTGTGATTTTGTCTTTTATTTTAATTAAAATATCAATTTGAATCTCCCTTCGGTAATTGACACTTTGGAGGTATGTGTTATATGCAAAAATTTGAAATGGTAATTTTGAGTCAATTGACAAGTCAAACAAAAGATATTTTGAAAATGCATAGAAAGCTTGTACTCGAAGTAAGGGTGATGGTTTAATTTGACATACACACCTAGTGTTGACAATGAACCGAACCAACTCGAAAATAGTTTGAAATTCGATTCGAAAATTGATTCGTTGAACTTGGTTCACGAACCAAATGAGACGAACTTGAGTTGAAAATTAAGTCCATTAAATAAATGAGTTGAACTTAAGTTATATATGGTTTGACTCGTTTGGTTCATGAACCAGCTCGATATATATAATTATTATTATTTTGTATTCTTTTATATAATAAAATATGCTTGGAAATTATCCTTGCATAGTTGCATTTACATATCATATTTGCATCAGTTAGGTTTAGCGTAGTAGTGATAGAAATGCAGCATGAAAGCTACATTTGTCCCACATCGGAAACTTTATGCGTAGTATTGAGCAAGAGTGTATATAAAAGAGTAGCCTGATGATGCATCTCTTAATGTATTGCGGATAATGGATTAATTAGCTATTAGCTGCGATGTGCTAATTAAACCCAAAGGTTGACTTTTTCTTTTGAAATTTTCTCTTAAAAACTTGGTTAAAGTTTTCTTTTTTGTCTTTTTAGTTCATTTAATTCGAACTATTGAACCGAACCAAGTTGTTCACGAGCTTGAGTTGAATCGAATTTGTGCTATGAAAATTTTTTATGGCATTTATCAAATCGAGTTTTAAACCAAGTTCATTCTTGTTGAGCCGAGCTGACCTTGAGTTCGACTCGGTTCGACTCATTTCTAGCCTTATACACACCCGAAGTATATCCTTGAAGACATCAAAGCAGTGCTCAAAAGAAGCTATTTTTTATGGTGGTCGAAGAATCAAATCATTCCTATTCAAAGTGATTACCATATTAATAGCTTGCAAGAGAAGTTTCCACCAAATAGAACTTTGTCTAAGAAGCCATCAAAGATTAAAATTCGAAGACAATGAGAAACTTGAAAAAGAAGTTTTTCTAGTTTGGAAGACATGTGTCATACATGAAATTTAAGTTTTTTTCTTTTCCTATAAAAGCAGAGACTTGTTCTTATGTAAAATTGCCTATTAGATTATACATTCGGATAAACACCATATTGGTTGTTTGATCGAATGATATACGTAAATCTCTTTGTAAAAATAATGATAATAATTTCTTTTACTTTTTGTCGTTACTGTCGTGAATTCGGATTCAAATCTTGTACTAATAAAACTATGATGTGTGGAGTAAAGAGAAGTAGTAATCAATACATCAAAGTAACCTCAAGTAACAACAAACCTAGATCTAAACTAGAAATCAATTGAAAAAACACAAAATCACAGGCAAAAGATAAAGAGAGAAGAGAACCACACACACAAAAAAATGTTTGCCCAGTTCGATCCAAATTGACCTACGTTGGGAGAGAGATTGATCTCTCCAATCCACTATTAATGAGTTTTTACAGAGAGATACAAAAAGGTTACAAGAAATTAGTTTCAACAAGCTCACAAAGAACAAACCCTAATTTCTACCATTTTCTCAATCTCACCAATGAGCAAGACACACAATGGTTTTCACTCACCCAACATGTTTACAAATATTTCCCAATCCAAGAAAACTTCTCAAGAGAACCCTAACCAAATACCCTCATGATTCGCCTTCCCGTAGCACTTTTCCATTCTGCCTCAAAAATTGTGCCACGATATGAAAATCGTGTCACAATTGTGAATTTCTCCAAAATTCAATTTTGAGTCACATTGCAACGGTTACTTTTTCTGTAACTTTTTCTGTATTTTTATACTTGGCACTATGTGCTCTTGCATTTTTACAAATTTAAACAACTTCCCACATTTCATTCACTTTAATCATAGACTTAAAATACTAAATCTATCAAATTAGAACCTAATCATGATATAACTAGAGTTTTAGATGATCATCAAGTTTATTTGTTTCTCTCAACAAAAAAAAAAATTTGTTAAGGAGATATTTTCCCAGTCAACAACTAGCAAGGTTCTAAAAAGGGCAACCCTCCAACACCTATATATATGCCTAGAAAAGAAAATTGTCGTTGACACATATGATAGGGCTAAAAAGAACATGTAAAAGACGAAAATGCCCCTGCGGCAGTTAACTACCGAAGTAAGGAACCGGCTGCAGTTAACTACCGAAGTTACTTCGGCAGTTAACTGCAGACGAAAAAAGGAAAAATAAAACCTCGGCACTTAAGTGCCGAAGAACTCATCAATTTTTTTTCCTTTTTCAGCACTTATGGCAGAAAAAATTTAAGCATTGTTGCTGATTTGTTATAAAAACTTATGTACAGAATATCATACACAGTGCTCTTATATAAACATGCCCAAGTTTCTTGAATGTAAATTGACCAATTTCCTCTGTTCCGGGTGCTTGGACATGGATAGTTGAACATCTTGCCTCTAGTCTAGATGATCTTATATTTAAGGGTAGTGATATATGTACAACTCTTTGGTACAACTTTTATGATAACTTTGGTTTTCTCTTCTTTGATTGATAAAAAATAATAGAGAGAGAAAAAGAGAGAATAAGAAGATAATGTGAGTATGAGAGAGAAAGTTGTCAAAGAATTGTTAAAAAGTAGTTGTACAAATATCGTTTGCCTATATTTAATTGATAATGATACACTTACAACTCTTAGCTGCTTGGCGGCGCGGATATTGAAGGGAAACTAAGAGTCAAAGAATCATAATCATGCATCATTGCAATCAATTAATCAGCAGTTTATTATCGCGACATCATATCAGTGATGGATATTTGGCCAAAAGTTACAAACCAATTTGCTACTCTCTCCAATTTCAAATATAAGAAAAGATTCTTTTTTTAGGTTCATTGAATAGTTAATGCATCTGGTCTACATTGTAAAGCAGATACATTAATTATTCAATGAACCTAAAAAAGGAATCTTTTCTTATATTTGAGACCGGAGGGAGTATTTGCCAAGGATGGTGACACCATGACATTTTATGGCAGAAAAGTTAGTACTCCCTCCGTTCTCAAATATAAGAAAAGATTCCTTTTTTAGGTTCATTGAGTAGTTAATGTATCTGGTCTACATTGTAAAGAATATACATTAATTATTCAATGATCCTAAAAAAAAGAATCTTTTTTATATTTGAGACTGGAGGGAGTATTATTTTTGTAGGAAGTATCATTTCAAGTTTGTAGGAAGTACTCTTTGTTTTACAAAAAGGAACAAAAATGATGAGTTCTTCGGCACTTAAATGCCGAGGTTTTTTTATTTTTATTTTCTTTTTTCGTAGTTAACTGTTGCCGGTTCTTTACTTCGATAGTTAACTGCTGCATGGGTATTTTCATCGTTTACATGTGCTTTTCAGCCATATCATATGTGTCAACAGCAATTTTCCCCATAAAAAGTTACTTAAGAGGCAAATAATGTCCGTTCCTTACATCACACCGAGTAGGAAGATTCTCACTCATGCATGTCATCCTCACATCAAAGATTTGGTTATGCTTTTAACCACAAAATTAAAATCAAGGACACATTTGTACCTTTGTACCCCACTTCACATGGCTACATTGTGGTCCATTTTGTTGCATTAAGATCAACGAATCGCCGCATCCTAACCCTTGTAATGGCCCTTCACTGCCACTAAAGGGCAACGTACCAAAGTGAATAAAGGGTGCATATAACATGAAAGTCTCGAGCATGAAAACCAAATACTAGAAACAACAACGTACATCAATGTTTCCATGGTAAAATGAATAAAGGTAACAGAAGGAATATTGAGGAAGTAAATGAATGAGAGATTGAATCCTTCCATGGTTTGGTTGCAAAGAAAAGAGGGGAGGCAGTGATGGAATTTTGTGAACTCCAGTCCGCAGAAAAACTTTCATCGTAGTTTCTTTTCTTTCACTTTTTTCCTTTCTAATCAAAATAAATCAAAAGGATATAATTTTAAAAGTAGTGAAATCATAATCATTGAGTTAAAAATTAAAATTTTGATAATTGTATATGGGACTAGTTAAACCAGTCTCGCTATATTTCTTTCTTAGTCCTAAAAGTATATAAAAATAGTTAGTAATTCATTTTCTAAAAAAATTATATAGTAATCTTCCACGCTATATATAAAGAAAATAAGAGATTTTGGAATAACTTTTTCACTTTCAATTATATCTTTAAGTAATTTTTTTTGTTTTGGTAAATCGGATATCCTCCACGTGCAATTTGTGGACAATACTCCCTTGAGTCTTGTGGGACCCAAATGGATGACAAACTCTTTTTAAGAGTTTTAACGCTGTTGCATGTCCAATGTTGGATTCAAACCCAGAGCATTGGTTAAGCTAAAGGATACTCGTGTCATCTCATATAAACGCTCTTGGATAACCTTAAGTAAATTTGCCTATAAAAAATGTTTTATTGTTGGTATCACTAAAAAAAAAAAGAATTTATATTATACTCCTTCTAGAATGATTTAGCTAGCCAGTACCATGGTATCCTTACTATCTTTAGATATTTTTGTGCTAGTATTAAATGTGCTTCTAGATATTTCTATTTTGTATGTGATTCTTACTAGAGTACTAATTAGGTCTTTATTATAAGAGAAAGTTTTCTTTTTAGATTCATTGAATAAATGATGTATATAGTCTTAATAGAGTACTAATTCAATATTTATTAAAAGAGAAAGTTTTCTTTTTAGATTCATTGAATAAATGATGTTTATAGTCGATATTAGAAATTAGATACATCATTTTTTGAATGAACCTAAAAAATAAACTTTATCTTATAATAGAGACTATAAGGAGTGCTTTGACCAGTCCAGAAAAGGCGGACTATGGTGGATTAATATGTAAGCACGATTGAAGTTTCCTTCTTGGTTTTTTTGGTATAGTGTGGGGATCTCGAATATCTTACATACTGAGATTTAAGCGTTGTTGACTGGTTTAAGTTATGTTGGGAGGCAGGTCATAGAAAATTTATGTGTTTCTTTGACTCTCTTCGTGTGGTACAAATGGTGATGAAGGAGAAACCTTGAAGTTATCATTACACAAGTCTCTTGGAACTCTTCTGGAATTATCTTGCTAAGGATTGGTTTATTTTTATTTATCATATCTTTCAGAAAATGAACTCTTGTGTTGTCCTTGCTAAGTTGGGAGCTAATAGTTCAGACCATCTTGTTATGTTTAATGAGTCTCTTCCGTGTTTATCACATGTTTTACTAGGTGGTGCTTTAGATGCATACTTTTCAATGACTTAGGTTTCTTTCCTCTTTATTTTTCCTTTCTTTTTTCTCTTGCTCATATAACCAAAAAAAGAGACTGAAGGGAGTATTATAAATAAGATTCATCACCAACTATTTTGGCATTCAAGAATTCAAGTAATAACAACTTTCTTGCGAACTAGAGAGTTTCTCTCTTTCTCTAGCTATCCTTCTATCCCAGAGGGAGTATTAAGAGACTATATTGAGAATTTATTCATAACATTTTTGTTTCCGGTGATTACACAACATTGTATTAGGTGAACACGTCCAAACAGGTTCAAACAAAAATTGTAAATGAAACTAAATTTTATTTGTTTTTTTATATCCTTTTGTAAAAAAAAAAAAAAAAAACTCATTATAGGTTATACTTTGAATTAAATTTCTCGAAACCAAACTCAATTGCAAAGTTTTAGTATTTATTTATGTATTGTTGATGTTTTTTTTACAAGATATATATTGATAATATTTAACTTGTAATATGTTATTTGAGATATTAAAATTATAAACAAATGACCATTTAACAACATTTTTTTTCTTCTAAAAAGTAAATTCAAACCGAATCAAACTACATATTCTAATCTTTAATTTGAGTGATTTTTTACCTAGAACTAATTTAAACTAAACTGCAAACACCCTGACCATAGGGTCTTTACAATTTCGCTTATTTTTTTATAAAGTGATGTTGGGTAAGTTTGATCGTGGAGACTCAGCAAAGTTAGAGAAAACTCTAACATCACATAGCACTTACACAAATATAACATTTATATATTACCTACTAACAAGATTCTCTACAATAAAATTGAAACTGAACTCAAATTCTTATGAAATAAGTTGAACCATTAACAAATAAACCAACTTACGTGGACCCTATTTTACTTATTATTTTAGTAGTGGTATTCGATCCTAATTTGAGATTATATTATTCTAAGTTCAACTTTTTTACAAAAACATATTCCAAGTTCAAGTTCTACCAACAATGGTCATTGACCCCCAAAATCAATGGCCATTGACCCAAAAAGAATAACAAAAAAAAAAATAATGAAAATTGGTGTGTGTGACTAGTAACTTAATTCAACAATGAACCTAATCAAACGCAAGAAGTCCATGCAAATCTGACAAGACCTGACCTTGCTGGGATATGTCACGTAATTTAACTCTTACTCACACTTTCCCATGTCTTGTCATTTTTCTCTTTGTTGTATTGTTTCCAAACTCGTAAGTCCTAACTTTCATTTACTTCTATAACTAATAACAACAAAGAGTCACGTGCACCACATGTTCCTTGTCCTCACAAAACTCATTCAATGATAAGAACTAAGCACGTGAACGTTTACTAATTCAAACATTAAAATTAAAAGCATATATTAAAATCAAAACACGAGTCACACGATGCAAAGCACAATGCAGGACCACACAATGCACTATATATTACTTCTATTTATATAATTTTGCACCATGATTATTTGTTGCTTAACACTTTTTTTTATTGTTTAGGCTTCTTTTTCAGTTTAGTTGTAACTGCTTTTCAACCTTGGTCCTCAGGTTAGGTACTTTTTTTGCCTAAGATAGTTAAGAGATACCTCAAACTCTTTATAGAAAGATGAAAAATAACAAAGGGAGTGTCTACAAATTAAGGGTTAGTAAGTACTTTTCCTCCTTTTTATAACGAACTAGTAGTACTTTAGAATCTATTTACGGTTAGTGAAGTTATTAGATTGAGACCAAGAATCTAGTATGCAAAAGTTTGTCTGTCCCTCCTTAGTTTCTTTTTCCATTTTCAAACAAACAAATGAAAAACAAACAATTCCCTTGTGCATGCAAAAAGAGGTAAAATTATGCACTAGTTCAAACAATGATCCAGATTCATTGCATTTATTAAATACATTAATTGATTTCAACCATGATTTAAAATTGGCCAGCTCACATTATAACTTCACCAAAACATCCTTGTGCATGTTGACTAGATCACGGCCGACACACACCCTGATTTTGTCAAATTCACTGTCAATCTAAACATTCATCATTGAGTTATTTTCATCGATGATTTGAGATCAAACGGTTAAAAACAATGAAGTATGTCACGCATTTACTATGTCAATAAAAACACACATAAACTAGAATTAAAGGCTATAAAAGTAAGAAACATGCTTTCCAATTTGGATAAAACTCTTTCTTTAGAGTAGCTGGTGAATTTTTACAAGAAACTTGCATTTCTAGTAAGAAATGAAAGATATTGTTCAAATGGGGATAAAGCATACAACATAAGAAAATATTACATCTCAGAAATTACCCTAGACCACATAATATTCCCCCCAAAAAAAGAGAGCATATCTTTATCCCTAAAAATGATACTAATGACAAAAGAACACCATTAACTAATACACTTTGCTGCTATGCACAGAACTAAGTAGAATACAAGAAAGAAAAAAAACATGATGAAGAAAACAAAAACAAAAAACATCCATATGACATAAATAAATGCTATAGATTGGTTAAAGTGAAGAAAACAATGGACCTTGCAACAATAATACTTATGATAAATAAACTGTGTATACTATAGACAAACATAAATTTGCTATCCTACACGGTTAATAGGAGCTATTGCCTATTATTCTACTTCTCTAGATCACACTGCATTTGTTTTAAATCCTCTGTTGTAAAGCAAAATTTCTGAGAGAAAAAATGCAGATTTGTTTGTTCTTCTCTATGTATCATGAATATGAACTATAGCTATAAGGAGTTGGTTTCTTTGGAAAATGCTGCAATCAACTTCTCCTTTGTCAGCTGCTCAGAACCTTGTGACTTAATTATGAATGTGTGGAAGACAGTATCATTTGCAGCATTGAGTTTCGACTCAACGATATCGATTTCGGTGTCTTTGAATGATTGGACAAGTTTTGAAATAGGATGAACATCAATAGAACAACTCACCTTTACGACAACTCCATCTTGTGCAGCTTGAATATCGATATCAGGAGCTCTACTTTGATGATTTTCTGCTCTAGAGTTTGCTGGCAGTACCGATGATGATCCATCTCTAGAAGTGATTCCTAATTGCTCTCTCTCAGATTCCATCGTCTTGAGCTTTGCTTGAAGCTCGTTGATGTAAGCAATAGCATCTCCCAACAAAGATGCTTTGTCCATCTTGGAAATATTCGGCACAACAGCTCGTAAAGCATAAAAACGCTGGTTTAGCTTCTCGCGTCTTTGCCTCTCTGCCTCCACATGATTGAGGGGTTCTACTCTTCCATTTGCCGGCTTTCTGCCACGTTTCCTTGGCCTCCTATCATCAGAGGGACTGGGATTCTCCTCCCTGCAAGAAGCTTCAACATCAGAAAGCTCTGATTCACCAACAATTGATCTCACTGAAGGTCTCGATGTGGCTCCTGAAAAATCAATTTGCATTTGTGGCTTCCGTTGCTGTTGATAGTTGTTGAGCACGAAATCTTGCCTCCCACCATTTGCTAGCTCGGCTGCATTGCTCGATGAAGGCCTAGGAGCAAAAACATCGACAGGCGCATGCTGCCTCACAACTTGACTACCTCTCCAACTTGAACCATGAGCACCATTTGGAAAACTAATTCCATTCCCATTCGGACGGCCTCCCCACGATTGCCTATCATCCATTTTCCTAATAGCAAGTTTCTCCCGAAAATGTGTGGCCGAGTTCAAATCCTGCCCGAAAATCTTGGGAACTCCAATCCCCTCAACTCTACCATGATTATTATTATTCTGATGATGAAGATTACCATTATTATTACTATTGTTCTTAACACTCTCCCCAACTTTCAAACAAGAAAAAGGAGCATTCTCATCTCTCTTTCCATCCAACGATGAAATCGACGTAGCCCTAGCAAACGATGATTGTGTCGAAAACACAGATTTAATAGTTTGCAACAATTCAAAGCTCTCGCCAACCGTTCTAACAGAACCCAATTCAACAACACCTAAATCAGTAGGAACTAAAACGATAGTCTTAAATCCAACAGATTTAGCCAAAAAAGCCCTAACACAATAATCAGAGCTACTAGATTTCAATGCATCACATAACCACAAATGCTTCCCAGATGCAAAACACTTACCTGGTCCACCATGTCCATTAGGAAAAGAGAAATACATTGATGCAAGAAAGAACATCTCCGTATCGGTCACACGGTCCAATCCAAAAGCATAATTGTCATCATCTAAACCACCAAATGTTGCATGAAGCTTCTGCAACACCCTTTTCCTCATTCTTTGTTGCTTTTCATCTTCAACAACACTTTTCATCCCCAAATTTTGTTCCTTTTCCTCCTCTTTAGGTTCCCTACAACACCCATCTCCCCAACCTAAAACCCAATCACCAAACTTTGACTGGGAAATTCGCCAAAAAATCGCATAATTCCAACTGAAATTCGAAACATTAGATCTTTCAACTAGATCAGAAAGCTTGTTTTCAAGATTCTCACCACTCCCAATTGCTGTCAAAAGATTCTCATTTGAAACTGAATTTGTAACCAAATAATCAAAAGCATTAACACCTAACACTTCAACAACCATAGCTTTTTCATCTTCATTCCATAACCTATTTCCTCCTAAACCCACTTCAATCTTCATCTTCAAAACAAAACCCAGAAACAAAAATCCAAAAAAATCTTAACTTTACACAAAAATCAACAAAACCCACAACTTCAAATTAATCACTTCACAATAATAACAATACCCTCAATCTCAGATCTCAAAAAAATTCAATTTTGAGTTCCAAAAATTCTCAGAAACTGTGAAACCAAAATTAAGATTCATGAAGAAACAAAAGACAGTGATTGAAGAGACAACAATGGTAAAACAAACATCATAAGTAAACAAAGAGTTGAAACATATGAAACATGTTTCAAAACTTGGGAAAAACTAGGATTATTTTTTTTGCAATGAAATGAAGGTGTGGAGAATGAACAAAAAAAATTGAGAGAGAGAGAGAGAGAGAGAGAGAGAAGAACGGCGTTTGCGCTTTTCTACCTATGAGGTTGTAACTGCTCCTGCAAAAGTGTAAACAAACAAACGAGGAGTGTAGTTTTTTGTGTTAACTAGGGTTAAAAAGGTTAACCATGGTTAAATTGTTGGAAGTTGAGAGGTAATAGTACGATTATTATGCTTTTGTTTGTTTGGTCCTAGTACGATAATCTATCTACCAGTCATCTACTACAAACCCTACAAAATGAAATAGAGTAGGATTTATTGGTTCAATTCTTGTCCGGATTTTGGTTCTTGGTTATGAATTATTCGATTTTCAATTGTGATTGTTTAATGCCACTTCTTGTTAAAGATTTAAAAATGAAAATAATTAGTAAGTTTTACGAAGAAAAAATTATTTTTTAAAGTTTTTATACGTTGAATGCATCATTATCAAGATAAAATTTATTCTTTAAACTTTTTAACAAATGCATTTGTTAGCATTTCCTTTGGAGAAATACCAACAACACATATTCTAACACACACTTTTCAACAAATTCTCTTTGATCGGTTAAAATTCACATGAAACCAGAGCTTAAATTTTAAACTATTTGATTTTGATTCCACAATCACAATAGTATGGGTCAAATTATTGACTTCAATCAATCTTAGTCCCTACAAAACTTTATGAGTGTTTGCGATGCGATTTAAATTAATTTTGAGATAATAAAAAACTCATTTGGTCCAAAGATATATTTTTTACAAAAATAAGAATAGATGATTTTCGTTCGTTCAAATTGATAAAGTACATTGATACAATCCAAATTCAAAGTCACTGAAAGCAAAATGGATGAATCTGCAAACAAACTCGCAACCTCCATGTTAATAACATAAAATGGCAGAGTAGAGTACATATACCTACAAATATGACAATCTTCAAGCCACCGATGTGCTTATGTTTCCAAACAAATTTAATATGGTTTAATTTGGATTAGTTTATTAATATTTTAATTACAATTATGTTATACTAATTGATTAATATTAATATTTTAAAGACATAATAAAATAATAGATTTGATGTAAAATATTATATTATATATATAATATCAAAAATTAATATTATAGAATAATAATGGTCGATTATGCTGGAAACATATTTAATACTCCATCTAGTCCTATTTATAAGAAAAAAAATGATTTTTTAGATTCATTGAGTAGTTAATGTATCTTGTTCAGGATATAGACCAAATACATCATTTATACAATGAATAAAAAAGTTAAATGTTTCTTATAAATATGACCGGAGGAAGTAGTACAATAATAGATTAAATTAAATTAATGACCAATATTTAAAGAAACAATCAACAACAAATTAATGTAATATATCAACTAAACAATCAAGTTTAAGCGGTCAATGAGCTTCACCGAGGAAAAATCGTTCAGGAGAACCCAAGTTCAATTTCTCGGTTGAACAATTTTTTGCTAGACTATCATTACCTTATAATCGAACTCTGAATTACTAGAAGTCATTTTCCTTAAGAATCAGAGGGTTAACATCAGATAAATATTAGTTTACAACGGTATAAAATTGAACACATCTACGCAACACATAAAAAAAAAAAAAAAAACTCTTTTGACAAAAGTACATGTATTGCTGTAAGCATTTGTTTACACATGTTGCTATAGGTAAATGTATTGCTTTTTTTGAAAGGAGGTAAATGTATTGCTGTAAGTGTTTTTTATTTTACGCATGTTGCTATAAGCTAATAATCACTTTTTTGTTATAGTTTTTTCAAAAGAAAATATAAAAACTACTTAAAGTATCATCTATTAATATTTTATGAACAAACTGGCTTCTATCATATGAATTAGATTAGATTTCCAATGAGCATGTGTAACAAATTAATATTTTACGTAGATGAAGGACTTATAAAAAATATAAATAGATGAAGAAGACACCAAAACAGTGGGCTATTATTATTTGCAAGTGGATGGATATTTTTATTTTAGATTGATAAGGACAAACTAACCTTCAAGTTTAAGAAATCATTTGATTACATTATTTATGGTGCTCGTGCTGAATAGTGGAACCAACAATAACTCACATGTGACTCATAGTTATGAACCTTTGATGTTTTGTGTGCGCGTGTTAAAGATGAAGTCGGTTGCTTGTCTTTTACCAAAAACATTAACAAAGCATTGAGTTTACCACGTAATAATAATGGTACGGAAGAAATATTTTGCAACTCTCACACTCATTCTTTTCGTATGATAACAAGTTGCTATGTTCATAAAAATAAAAATAAAAAAAGGAAAATTGTCCAAAACAAAATGCTACTACAAATGTCTTTATAGAGGATCGAATGGGTACTTATAGATAGATGTATTACCATCGTTTTTTATTTTATTTTTTTACTAAAGCAAAGTTAACTATTATCATTAATCAACCAATGTTCAATACAATATGGATAAAAATCAAAGATACAGTGATTAGCTCAAGAACAGGTCGCCCTAGCTAAAGTATGAGCAACCATGTTCATTTGTCTCCTAACAAACTTCACCTCAAAGTTGAAATGTAAAGATAACTGATATATAATACTAGAAACAATATCATAGAATTCCGAATCATCATGGCTCGGAAACGATAAAGCTTGCACTAGAGTAGCTAAGTCAGACTCGAAGACAACCTGATTCAATCTTTTCACATCAGCAAAGTGAATGGCATCGAGTAAGGCTATTGTCTCCCCCTCCAACACTGTCATATTTGTCCGCTACCATTTCGTTTGAGCCTGAACGAATTGTCCGCGAGAGTCTCTAACACAATACGCAAAAGATGTAAGATGGTTACGGTCATGGAACACGACATCTACATTGCACTTCAACCACGTCTCGCGCGGTTTCTCCCATGAGTTGTTACATTGCACTCTATTCTGACCGTCGTGCACAACTGGTGGTGAGGGCTGTTTATGAATCTCTTGTCATTGCTTCCATGCATCCAGTGATGTCCATCCAATGCTGGTTAAAGTATGATGAGCGTCATTCTAAATGACATGATTACGTGCAAGCCAAATTTGCCAAAGAAGTAAACCCACCTAATCAGCAATGTCTCGGCTTTCTGAACAACATATGTTAAAAACAAAATATGTCAAACTACTCTCAGTTCCAATTCGTGTTTGCAGCACAGTCAAAAGTCCTTCCCAATACCAACTCTCACGCACCACTGTACAACCCACAAAAGCGTGTCAATCATCCTCAACAGTCGTATCACACCAGGGACATATCACCTTACATTGTACATGCCATGATTGTAGTCGGAGACGCGTCGAAACATACCCCCTGCAAATCCTCCATAACAAATTACGTGCTTTATGAGGGGAAATCACCTTCCAGATTACGTGCCACTCTCCTTCAACATGGAACCGATCAGTGTGTATCAACTCCTTCATAGCCAGTTTTCACAGTATACCTCATGTTACGTTCAATCATCCACGTTATTCTATCATTTTGAACTTCTGCAAACAGTGGCGTGTCGAGAATAGCTTGCACCATATCTTCTGGAAACAAAGATTGAATCTTATCAATGTCCCAAACTCGTTCCTCATCAGCTATCAAATCAGACACACGCAAACTATGCACACCTTAGCTTTGTGGGGATTGAATCCAGCTACCATGAACACCTCCGTCTTTAAATATAAGATTTTTGAGAATTTTTTGATCCACTTTTATAAGACTCCTTTAATATTTTCAATTATTTTGGTTACTCCCTTTATATTCAAGGGTTCCCTATATTTAATTATAAGTCCGTTACAAAAAAAATTGTCATTAAATATAAGACTCACTACAAATTACTAGATACATTTATTATTCTTTTTCTCAAATATACCCTCTTCTTTTTTTAGGGACAAATACACCCCAATCAATTTATCTTTGGCGGACCCAATTGATGGTTTTGGTGTCGTCAACGTTGCAAATTCGGATACATTGGTAATTCGGAGATCTAAATATAGTCATATGTGTAGGATTTTGTACTTTGTCGTTTTATGTTAATGTGAGTTTGTTCGCAGATTCATCCTTTTTGTTTTTAGCGAATTTGCATTGTATTGATGTGCTCTATCAATTTAAATGAATGAATATCATTTATTTTTAGTCAAAAAAATACTATGAATTTATCTTTGAATTTGAAAAGTAACATTAACGCATTTATATACAAAGGTAATTTAGTAATAGTCAGATACATTTCAGTCAATTTATTACTTCAACATACCAATATTTCTTTACCCACGTTTGAAACATGATTTTTGTAAGGCGTTCTTAAAAATGAGGACGGAAAGAGTATTTCTTTATCAATATACTCATTTATTTTATATTTTTTTCTTCAATTAAGAATAAATATCATGTGGAAAACATAAATTAACCCATGCTCTTCTAAAAGCAATAGTAATTACAAACAAATTAAATATTACTGCCAACTTTTTAAATTTTTGTTATTTGGCTAAAAAGATTCTATAATTAGAGACAGAGGTGGTAATTTTAATATAGAAAATGTGTATTTATTATCAAGAGAATGACAACAAGTGTCCTTAGTGATAGCGCAATAAAAGGTTAACTTGCGGTGCAAGTTATCTGTGTTTTGAAAGAGAATTCATAATTGAGAATTGAGAGAGAAGAAGAAGAAGAAAATGTTCTGCTTGATTGCAAACTTATGATTTTCAGCAATGAAATTGGGTTTACATCATATTTATATACAAGCTATGTACATTACTTGTTACACAAGTAATTGTTCAAAACTAAATAACTTGCACAAAAGTAGCTAACAAACAATTTTAACTACTTATTTCAACTAACTTGAGCTTATCTCAATTAACTTGAATTAAAAACTAACATCCCCTCTTAATCCAAGTTGTATAACTTTACCATTCCAATCATGCTCCTTAATACGAAAAAAATTGTCAATCTTAACAACTTTTGTAAACACATCAGCTAACTATGCCTATATATGTATAACCTTAAGTATTTTTTTGGTTCAATTGTTCTCTGATAAAGTGAAACCTTGCCTCCATGTGTTTTCTTTATTCATGTAACATTGTATTCTTAACCAAATCTATAGCATATTCTTGTCAATGAGCAATGCAAGACTTACAGACTTTTGTCTTCAGTTCTTTCAACACATAACCAAATCACTTGTATTGCTTGACATGTTGCTAAGCAACCTTCTGTGTACTCAGATTCACAAGTCGAGGGAGCAACCACTGATTTTTTCTTGGTACACCATGATATTGGAACATCAAGTAACTTAAACAAGTATTCAGAAGTGTCTTTTTTGTCTTGCTTATCTCCACACCAATCTACATCAGAATAAGTAACTAGGCTCGTAGCAGTTCCATTGACATTTTCATGGAACAATATGCCATGATATAAAGTTCCTTTGATGGATCTCATCAATATTTTGGCTGCAAGTAAGTGAAATCTTCTAGGTTCACTCATGAACCTGCTGATTATACCAACAACAAAAACTATATATGGCCTACTATTGGACAAATACCTCGGTGATCCTACAACTTGTTGAAACAAAGTAGGGTCAACTAGCTCCTCATTGTCATTCTTTACAAGCTTCATATTCACGTCAGTTAGAGTAAAGCCATAATTACACCTCATCATATTAAATCTCTTCATTCTTTACAGTTTTTCCTAATTTCCACCTTCAAGAATTGGAAGAAGAGTGTTGAAACTGTTGTTACCATTCATGGTTTCTTGCACAATGTTTCTGTAATTAATTCTTCTATGATTGCGTGTTTGAAGTGTATTTCCTCACTCATATATGAACTAGAGGCTCGTGATGCCAATTTGTCAGCGCAGTAAAAGGATAACTTGTTGTGCAAGTTATTTGTGATTTGAGAGAGAATTTGTAATTGAGAATTGAGAGAGAAGAAGATAATGTTATGGTTGATTGTATACTTATGATTCTCATTAGCAATGAATTTGGGTTTACATCATATTATATGCAAG
>Ga0315915_1004761_pt1 | contig 17040 bp, 7 predicted proteins | sample MpolbnodulesMG_FD_207738 | JGI IMG/M metagenome (GOLD analysis project Ga0315915, IMG submission 207738) | Medicago polymorpha root nodule microbial communities from Los Angeles, California, United States - branched nodules | ecosystem: Host-associated > Plants > Roots > Nodule | place: USA...
GATTAATCTATTACCAGTTTAGTAATGAACCTACAGGGTCACACACAAACGAGTGTTCTAGTTCTTGCTAAGGAATTATTTTATTATTTGATGATTAAATTGAAGAATTTAATTAATCAAAAATTTGAAATATTATTGTATTTCTTTTTGCTAGTACAAAGAATACAAATAATACATATAAATAAATTGAGCATATTATTTATTTATTGAAAAATAAATAAATAAGTAAATGTTAGTGTACGTCATATATTTATATGACCAAATGATTATGTATATTTATATATGGAAATTGAGAAGGGTCAATGGTTGATCATATATGTATATATAACTACATATAATTATATAATTATGTGGAATTACATTGGTCAATGGTCATCTTAGTAGAAAAATGGTTTTTCAAATAAATTAGCATTAACATGTGTTAATTGTTTTTATAAGGATTGACCATATGAAATTAAAAGGTCATTAAAATGAGTCAACACATTCTATTTGATAGTAGTGTGTGTGACCTATAAATAGACCTTAAGTAATTTGATCAAGACACACAACAAACAACAATACAAAACATAAATATGCTCTAGTTTTTTTGTTCCACTACTCAAAGGTTGAGGGTAAGAATTGGTCTCGGTGTGGATACACGTAGAGTCTTCACATCTTTGAAGAATTTTTCATGCTTCAAGAATTGATACAAAGGTACACTTTTAGTATCTAATTTATAATTTTATAATTTAAGCGCAAAATAGATCCAAACTTTATTCCGTTGCATGTGTTATGAACACTATTTTTACTACAGTTAGTAGCGACATAAACATGGATTTTGTGCATCTTTGTCAAGTCTCATTAAGTCTTTACGAAGTATGAGGTCGTTGGGACCCACATACTTAGTTCTCTGTCATCCAAGCATAGGTCTAATGGTATTATTACGATCACTATCAATGATACTTGGGTGAAAGGGGTGGTCAATATTAGAAACACTATATTTAATCATTTTGAGTCTCATTTTAAGTTTAGAAATGTCGATCGACTTGGGGTGGATAATTTGAATTTTAAGTCTTTGAGTGTAATGAACAGAGGGGATTTAGTCAAACTTGTTTCCCTTAAGAAGGTGAAACACGCTATTTGGGACTACAAGAACTTTAAGAGTAGTGGATCGGATGGAATAAATTTTGGGTTCACCAAGAATTTTTGGGTGGATTTAAAAGATGATTTGATGTATTTTTTTTTCTTTTTGATTTTTATCCGAGTGGCAAACTAACAAAAGGGCTCAACAATACTTTTATAGCTCTTATTCTAAAAGTTGAGAGTCTTCAACGTCTTGTTGATTTTCGTCCTATTTCTTTGCTTGGATGCCTATATATGGTGTTGGCTAAGGTGTTAGCTAATAGATTAAGAAATATTATTGGTAGCATTATTTCAAAGTCACAGTCACCATTCATCAAAGGCGGTCAAATTTTAGACGGGATTCATATAGCTAATTAGATGGTGGATGATGCACGTCGTTTCAATTTTTTATTTTATTGAAAGTGGATTTTGAAAAAGCTTATGATTATGTGGATTGGAGGTATCTCGATGATGTTATGGTTAAAATTCAATTCCCATCTTTATGACATAAGTGGATTATGGAATGTGTAACTACGACGACATCATTAGTACTAGTTAATGGTAGTCCGACAAACGAGTTTAAGTTGAAAAGAGGGTTACACTAAGGATATCCTCTATCTCCTTTTTTATTCTTGATAGCGGCTGAAGGGTTGAATGTTATGATGAATGCCACGATGGAAACAAGTTTGTTTCCAGGTTATAAGTTGTGCGCATCACAAGTCGTTTCAATTTTTTCTCTTAAAAAAAAAGTTATATGATAGTTTCTCTCAAAAAAAAATGGTATATGATAGTTTCTAATTCTTCAAATTTTTCAAGGGATAATTTTTGTAACTCTACCTCTAAAATTATTTTTTGGTCACACTAATAAAATCTCCCACGGTTCAATAAACAAAATGACAAAGACACTTTTGACGTTTGACAATAGCCATGGTCCAGAACCAGAATATTCCAGGCATGAATATGAAAATACCATCAATTCCTAAAGGTTTTTCAACCAAAAAAAAATCACGAAAAATATAACAATAATAACGACAATTAGAATTTTCACTATTTTGGCAATTATTTTTTCATTATATGCACTTTAAAGTGATGTTGACAAAACAATTAGTTAAATAATTAAAAAAAAGTAAAAGCACTTTTCAAGCCACTTCCACGTCCGGAGGAAGGGATAAATTAATATTTTGTAGAGGATGATGTGCTACGTGTGATGTTCTAGACCTTCCCCATCTCTCTGTTTATAACGCCACACTAACACTGGGATTTTATTTTAGATTTTTTATTTATGTTCTTTGAATAAGGACATAGAAATAAAACCCATTCACTCTTGTTGTGTGTTAACCTTTTAGAGGGGTTTTTTTTAGTAATAAATGTTAATATTTAGTTTTTTTTTAAAGAATATTTAGTTGTTAATATTTTACAAAATCTCTTTCTCTTGAGACCTTTAACTCTTTTAATTTCTTAAATTTTTACTTAAACTAATCGAATTACTCAACTCTTATTTGTGAAAATTATTTTTTGAAATACGAATTCTAATCTTTGTTATAAAGTTAACAAAATTAACTCTGTGGTATAAATACTCTAATAAATAAAATAACATTCACTTTTCTGGTGCTATTTGGCCGTTGGTGCGGGCGTGGCTTGGATTTGATGGCAGACTCTCAGGTTATTTCAGATTACTTCTTGCAATTTATTAATTATGTGGCAATCCCTTTTTCATCTGATATGCCTCTTGTGCATTTAGGTTTTGTGGAACGAACGAAATAACAAGTTATTTAAGAACCAACAAAACTCTATTCCACATCTGTTAGATAAAGTAAAATCATATTCTTTGTGATGGTTGAAAGCTAGTAACGCTACATTTGTTTTTGGTACTCATTTGTGGTGGTCGAGTCCACTTATATGTTTGGGCATCAGTTAGCTTTTTTTTGTATTTTTTGACAGACTTGTTATACTTTTCGTGATTGTTTTGACACACCTTATGCTAAAGCGATTACGCGGTCAATGTTATTATAATTCATTTTGACTTGTTGAAAAATACATTCACTTTCCCATGCTTTTATTCTTAAAGAAATATGTGAGAATAAAAATATTCTGATGAAGATGAAAATAAAATTCAAGTCCACCACTCATTTTTAAAAATAACCCTTGAAATGTGATAAAAATTACCATACACATTTTTTAAAAAGAACTTGAGATTAATAATAACTACATCAACTTTTTATTTTATATTCTAAAAAAAAGTATGTCAGAAATAAATAAAAGAAAGAGAAAATAAAATAGTATGTTTTTTTGTCGTTGGGAAATACCAAACAAAATAGAGTGTTTTTCTGTGCTTTATTTGCTTATCCTCTTTCTTCTTCTTCTTGTTTCACACAGAAGAGAAGAATAGATAAAAACAGAGTAACAAACACTTTCCTTTCCACTAACAATAACAAACGACGCCGTTGCGTTGTGTGCACTTTCCTTACTATCAATGGCTATTAGCGGTTTGATTTCCAACCGCAATTTCGGTTCTTTCATTTCCTCAGGTTCACACTTCACTTCTTACTTGCATATTTACTCATAAGATTTTTATCTAATAAGTTTTTAATAGCAATCAAATTTATGCTCACAAATGTAGTAACTAGTAACTATACTCTAGAAATGGAAGTAAACATCTTTATTTTTTTAATTATATATTTTTATTTTCTTACAATGCAAACAGATTATAAAAATTAATATTATCTTGTGAATAGATAGGAAAGTATGAATGGACGGTTATGTTAGTTACGGTTATTAACTAAAATACATATTTTTGTGACCCATCAGAGTAACTAATTACTAAAAAAAATAAAATTATTTATACCAGTCTCTGAAAAATGGAAGTTTGAACTACATTATATAGATTGTTGTTCCCTATTGTAAAGTAAGAAAATCTAAGACATTGTTTGGTATTGGCAGGGAATTCTTATAGATCACAAAAGGATCTCTCACATCAAAGAGGAGGCATTTCGGTTTATGGTGTATCGGTTGCACGGTATGGTGGTTGGATAGCGAACGATTCTCTTTCAAGATGTCAAAATGCAATGCATTCTCATATTGATTCTTCTTTGGGAGAGAGAGTACCAAAACAAATACAAACATCTGATAACAAAAGGGAGCTTTTTTCTCCATTATCCCGACACTGCAGCCGCTGGTCGAACTTCCAACTTAAGGCTTGCAAAAGAAGTCATTGTTACCTTTCTTCATCTACCTTTAGCAGTAGCGATGTTGAACAAAGGAAAACAAATAAGTTTCATGTTCGTTACAAGGCTGAGGAGTACGAATTTGCAGAACCGGATATAGATAGGCTGCAACCAACTGATGGGACTGGTGAAGCCATTCTTCTGGAAGGAAATCTGCTTCAAACATCTCCTTGGTGGCAGCAGTTTCCTAAGCGATGGGTTATTGTACTGCTATGTTTTACAGCGTTCCTGCTTTGTAATATGGATCGTGTGAGTAACACTTTCTTAAGTTTATGGTTCAGTTACATAATTCATTTGATTATCACTGCAGGGTGTTTAGTTACTTGAATAGAGACAAGGTGTTTAGTTGATCATTGATCCTAGTAGCCTAATTTGATTCATAATTCCATCAACTAATTATACCAAAAAAATAGGCCATTTCACCTTTCGTTGTATATGTTGGTTATTAAAAAGAAATATAACTGCCAAGTTTCAAATACTGTTTTCAAATTTCTACCGTTGTTTTACTTAAGTTATTATTTAGACTTTTTCTCAAACTATATCAGGCGTTTGTTTCTAAATTTCCACAATATTACTAACCTAACATTTCTGATATTCTTTACTGATATGCTTTAATTTTTATTTTTTTATAGGTAAATATGAGCATAGCAATACTTCCAATGTCTCAACAGTTCAACTGGAACAGTGCAACAGTTGGCCTCATTCAGTCCTCTTTTTTCTGGGGTTATCTACTCACACAGGTATAACTGATATAGTGATATTCACGAGATTAGTTAACTTAACTAGAAACCGGTTTCATACTTTCATATAAAAAATCTTCTAGTATTTTAAGTAATACTGCTGGTCGAACCTGCCATAACGTGTACTAATCTAGCATGCTCTAATGTTCAAAGTGCCTTTTCATTTCACCGACTGTACATAAAACATTATGATTATATTGCTTTTAAACTGACTGAATGAGATTTGGGTTCAGATTGCTGGTGGCATATGGGCAGACAAAGTTGGTGGGAAGCTAGTACTGGGTTTTGGAGTTGTATGGTGGTCAATTGCAACAGTTTTAACTCCTATTGCTGCAAAACTTGGGCTACCGTATCTGCTTGTTATGCGTGCCTTTATGGGAATTGGCGAGGTTGGTCATTTCTGTTGCTGTACTATATTTGTCATGTGGTGCCTGTAATTGAAATGATTTTTGCTCTTATCACTCGGCAACAAATTTTTCTGATTTTTTGTTTTCAGGGTGTTGCTATGCCTGCAATGAATAATATTCTTTCCAAGTGGATTCCAGTATCGGAGAGAAGCAGATCACTTGCGCTAGTATATAGTGGCATGTACCTTGGTTCTGTCACAGGCTTGGGATTCTCGCCTTTTCTAATCCAAAAATTTGGATGGCCATCTGTGTTCTACTCATTTGGATCACTTGGCAGTATCTGGTTTGCCTTGTGGTTGAGAAACGTAAGTCAGCTTTCACAGTTTCATTGATATACACTACTGTATCTGTTTCTGCTTGCGAAAATGTTTTAATAGGAGTTCAATCATTTCTACTTTGCCTACCGTATGAAGTGTATTATCATGTTTTGTGCTGATTTGTTAGGGACTGTCTCATAAAGTGTTTCATAACATGTGTTAGAATAGCAAACCTAGTTTAAAAGTAAACAGATACGAAAAACACAAGCAAAGAACACACAAGATTTGATCACGGAGTTCGGCTAATTGTGCTTACACCTCCAACTACAGAGTGGTGGTTGTACCTTTCTATTATTCAAGCATAGAGTTTACAGATTACAACTTGTGCTTAAATACTACGGTCCATTTACAAGGTTACCGCTGAACTTGTCAGCTCGAGCGACCTGCACACTTATCCACCATGAGCAATATGATTGAGTATATGAGATATGAACAATAAATAATTATAGAAGTTATGTCTATTCGAGTTAGTGTTCCCTTGACTGGATGCATGAGTAAATAGGTTGTCTTGTACAATATTTTTGGCATTTTACCATGGCATGTATAAATGCGAGGGATACTTTGTAATTCCTTTTGTTGGGCTCTTCCAGGCATACAGCACACCAAAGGATGATCCAGATCTTGGGGATGAAGAGAAAAGGCTCATACTTGGAGGCAACGTATCAAAAGAACCTGTGACAGTTATTCCTTGGAAATTGATTTTGTCAAAAGCACCTGTCTGGGCTTTAATAGTCTCTCACTTCTGCCACAATTGGGGGACATTTATTTTATTAACCTGGATGCCTACGTACTACAATCAGGTACTTACCTGTTCAATTTTATTTTAATTTTATTTTTTGGTATGGTATTGATAAATGGGTTTTAGAATATGAATGTTCTTGATGAAACTTTTTATACTATTTCATATATTTTCAAGTAGGAATGAAACCACATTAAGTTTTTTTTATATGAAAGTCACAAAAATATGTAGATTTTTTCTACCTGTGAAGGTGGGGCATACTCATCCAACTGTCTGTATAATTCTGCTCCTATTCTCATGAAACTTGTAGAATTTTATACCTTACATTTCCTCATTGTTTTCAATCAAGCTGAGCTTCAATTGGCTGCAGTTTTTGTCCATTGATAAAAATGTTGATTTTATTTTCAACTCTTTGATGTTAAGATACATCTTACCATTTGCTCTCAACTATGTCAAAATTGAGCAGACAACTATTTATATTTTCGCTTGGTAATTTCTCTAAAGATCTGTGAAGCAAATTTACCTCACTACAATTGCTGATATTATCAAATTAGATAAGTCCACACAAGATTGTGGTCATTGTCTTGATCTAACTTGAACGGTTCAGTGATGTAATCAAATAGATAGAAATAGATAAATTTGATGAATGAACTTTGTGTTATTTTCTCAGGTTCTGAAGTTCAACCTCACGGAATCTGGACTATTATGCGTCCTCCCATGGCTAACCATGGCTGTTTTTGCAAATATAGGAGGTTGGATAGCTGACACACTTGTGAGCAAAGGTTTTTCCATAACAACTGTTCGAAAGGCAAGCAAATCATACTTTTGTTTTTGATGTTTTTTCATACATTTCCAACTGCTGTACAGCTATTATATGTGTGCTCAATAATTTACATTTTGCTTCCCTAGACTACAACTAACTGCCAAATGTGGAAGCAAATATTGATTATATGGCAATGTACACAGGAATTGAGTTCCTTTTTTACTTCTTAAAATATTTTTTCTTTAACTATTTCCTTTATTTGGCAGATCATGCAATCGATCGGGTTTTTGGGTCCTGCATTTTTTCTTACACAGCTAAGCAATGTCAGAACACCTGCCATGGCAGTATTGTGTATGGCTTGCAGTCAGGTTTGAACATATATATCTTCCTTAATTCATTCTGATATAAAATGTATATGCCAATAAAACACGTTACCATTCTTACACAATCTATTATTTTCTTTACAGGGATGTGATGCATTCTCACAATCTGGTCTATATTCCAATCACCAAGATATTGGACCACGCTATGCTGTGAGTTTCTATTTTAATTATTCATTTAGCAGGACTGATAATCTGTTACATGACTAATATAACATAAGAAGTTTCTATAACTTTTTTCATAGAAAAAAATATGTAAAAAAACAGCAATGAAGTGATTGATCATGCTAAAGACTATATTAATAAGTTGTTACTGTCTTCTTGCTCAAGTTAATTATGGTGACCTTTTTTGCGAGCTGCACCGCCGGGGATTTTGTTGACACTCAGCCCTGATGATAATTGCCAAAATCATTCTTACACAATCTATTATTTTCATGATTAATGAGGTCATCAAGTCACGAGTAACTAGTACCATTAACGCTTTGATTGTCAGTAACATGTTTATTTGATGCAAGGAATCTTGAGTTTTATATACAAGTTTGTTCTAGTTTTATTATATTTATCCATTATGTTTCTATATGAATGCTAACCATTTTATAATACCAGGGAGTGTTGCTGGGACTATCGAATACCGCAGGAGTGCTTGCCGGTGTCTTCGGTACAGCTGCAACTGGATACATACTCCAACGAGGTGAGAATTCTTAACTTGTTGCATTCAAAACTGTTTTCTTGTTCAGCTCGTTTGTTTAAAACCGGTCTGTTGTTGCAGGTTCATGGAATGATGTATTTAAAGTCTCTGTTGTATTGTACTTAATTGGCACTTTGGTCTGGAATATCTTTTCAACCGGTGAGAAAATTCTTGACTGATGAAGAATGTTATGACGATTTCAAGGAAGGTGTAAGGCTATATAAGCCGTAGAGATTTTCAAAGAGGGAAAAGTAAAGGTGGAACAAAAATCAGATGACCAAATATGTCATGCACTTGGAAGCATATAAGTACCCTGCTGAAATAGAAGAGTCACTATCAATTTTTTGATCAAATAGCTAGGCTTCTATATTTTTACCATAAAGAAATCTTGGATTAACATGCCTTGTCCCATGATCTAAATGCTTTCTGTATAGATAGTTTGTGGGTAATTTCTGCCCCTATAACTTCATTCAACCTTATTTATATTTATACTTAGAATAAGGAGTACAATGTTATTTGACTTTTCAACTCTGTCTCATCATTCTTGTCAAAAAAAGAAAAACTCTGCCTCATCGTACTCAGCTGAGAAAATAGGTTGCAGGCTCACAGTTTCTTTCTGATTCAATGCCTCTTACCATTGGTTCATGTTATGAAATATTTATAACTTTTGATGTAGATAGAAGAGAGAAGAAAGCAAAAAAAAAACAGTATCCAAATTGTGCATAAATATAGTGTTTGGACATAAAAAATGATGTACAATTAATATTTCTCTAAAAAACAATACCACCACAATATGATTATGACACACTTGTTATCATTTCATCATTAGGACATGAACCAGAGAGGACATTCAAATCCAATCAAAACGTCAGGTGTTCTTTTATGAACATCATCATTCAACATTGTTAAATGTGATTTTAGCTCTTAGCCTCTTACAACATAATAATGTCTTGAAAGCAGTAAAAATAAAATAGAAACATGAAAATAAAGAAGAAATAAAGAATTACAAATGAATATTTGCAAGGATTCTACAAGATGAGCTGAGAGAAAGCATTCATCCACCCTACGATAAAAGAAATCAATCCATTGACAATTCTCATATGAATTATAATAAATTTATATAACATACCATGAATAAAATATACCCTGTTATTTTTATTGTTTTTCTCTTCTTTTTTTTTCCACCCTGTTCTCTCTTCTATAATTACAGCCCCCAATGGCTGAATTGTGAAACACCACACTAAGTTCCATTGCATTTCAAATCATTCAACACTTTCCCCTGAATCTCTCCCTCCTTTTCATTTTGTATAGTTGCAAAAACACCCTTCAAATCCCTATTGTAAACATTAACCCTAAGACCATTTTTCATGAACAAGGTGAGTGACATCTTTTGCTCCACCCGGTGACCAGGAACCACCGCAAGACGATGACGGAGCAGCACAGCAGCAGCAATAGATTTCATCTGAAGGTATGCCAAGTCCTTCCCCAAACATATTCTTGGACCAGCATTGAATGCAACAAACTTGAAAGAGTCATGCATGATGAACGTTGTCCCATCCAATGACAACCACCTCTCTGGCCTAAACTCCATGCAATCCTCACCCCACGTAGACTTCAACCTCCCAGCCGAATATATCGAATATGTCACCGAGGATCCAGCCGGAACAAAGGTTCCATCCGGCAACACGTCGTCCTTCACCACATGCTTTGAATCCTCTGGCACCGAAGGGTACAGCCTTAGTGTCTCCGACAAGGCAGCCTTGAGATAAACCAAACGGTCAACTTCTTCAAATCCCAACGGCTCATCTGTCCATTTTTCCATGTCAGCGCCACGTGTCTCCATCAAGACCGTGCAAATCTCGCGTAAAATCTTTTCTTCCACCTTTGGATTCTGAATCACCAACCAAAAAAACCAGCTCAGCGCAACTGATGATGTGTCACGTCCAGCGAGGATGAAGTTCAACGCCACGTGTTGAAGAAACTTGTCCGAATAGGATTCTTTCTTCCTCATAAACCTAGTCAGCAAGTCATCATGAAGAAGGGACCCATCTTTTTGCTGACTCAGCAATTCCACCTTGCGCTTCTCAATCACACTTGACAAATGTTGGTCCACAAAAGCAAGGCTTCGGCTCAAGCCAACTTCCATACCAAGCCCAAGCCATTTCTTCACCTTCCAAAACACCTCAGGTAATATAAACCGCTGAAGCGTAGCTTCAGTGGCTCGATCAAAAGCGGCTGCAAAACCGTTTTCTGGCAGACCCGTGGCACATGTCTGTGGGTCTCTTCCAAAAGCCAAGCCACAAATATTGTCAAAAGTGAGCCGGAGCATCACATCTTGTAGATCAACCGGCTCACCTTGCACCTCAGCTTTCTTCAAAATCGTGCAAAGTCGATCCTTAATGGCTCGGCTAACCCATCTAGCCATGGCTTGGCGCAAAGTACGCGTGGTGAATTCCAGCGCGGCTGTCTTGCGCTGGAACACCCACGTGTTACCATCAGAGTTAAAAATCCCATCACCCAACAAATCATGAAAAACTGCTTGCCACGTCGGCCCTTTCGGGTAATTGTCGAACCGAGTCTTGAGTATATGCTCCAAATTCCTCGGGTCGCACGTGACAGTCACGAGACCTTGCTTCTTAGCTAAAAATGGGATTGCACAGATGCAGGTCTGGTACGTGCCACCACACGCGCGTAGGTTGTCACAGATCCAATCATGCATACGTTCACAATTCTCAATGAGGCCTGGTAGACTGCCCAATAGTGGCCAGACACGTGGGCCTCTCAATGACCGTGAGATGAAGGTGAACCAAAGCAAGTAAGCTGTTATGGCCGTTAAAAGTAATAGAGCCGTACAAGTTTCCATTTTTTGAACACACCAACCAAACAGTCTTAAACTTGTAAACTTTGATGTGTAGTTTAATGTTGTCACAACCCAAGAATCAAAAGCTCAACCCTACAAGAAAATTATATCAAAACTTTAGTCATTTTATATAATAAAAAAATGGGGTAATAATATTATCACAACCCAAAAATCAAAAAGCTTAAAACTACAAGAAAATTCAATCAAAAGTTTAATCTTTTTACATAATTAAAAAATGGGGTAATAAAGTTGTCGCAACCTATGAATCAAATGCTAAAGCCTACAAGAAAATTCAATCAAAAGTCTCATATTTTTTCATGGACTAAAAAATATGAGGTATAGTATAATGTTATCATAATCCAAGAATCCAAAGCTCAAGCATACATGAAAATTCAATTAAAATTTTAATTTTTTGACATAATTAAAAATTAATAGTAATTAGTAATGTTTTCACCCCAATAATCAAAATCCCTACTAGAAAGTTTAATCAAAAGTTTAATATTTTTTTCTTCCGTAAATACAAAAATGGGGTAGTAATAATGGTTTCATCCCATGAATCAATATCTTAAGCCTACTAGAATAAAAATGGGGTGCATGGGAAAATGCATGGGAAAGTAATATATGTTTACCTTTCAAGAAATAATGGTTCAAGAGGATTATGATGAGAAGGTTGAGCTAGTTGTTGTAAATGTGAAGAATGAAGAAGGAGGAGGAAAAGAGAGTGAGAGTAGTGTATTATTATTATGATGAAATAGATCCAAGTGTACAATGTGAGTGTGTAATGGAGAAGAGATTTATAGGTGAAGAAGTTAATAAGGCCAGACTGGTTTTCTTCACATTACACCGTCTCTTCTTAATCTCATAAGATGTGTCACTATAAATGCTCTGAAAGGTTGTTGAAAAACTTTAAAGTTGAAATCACCCCACCTGTCTTTTTTATTTTTTACTCTAAAAAATTTGAAAAAATTAAGCATGTAATGTACAACTAGCTAGGGCTTCTTCGTTGTAATTTCTTACACAAATTATAACAGGGTGTTTAAGTGTGGCAAGCAATGAATGAAGAGAAATAAATGAGAGTAGTTGAGGAACATGGTGAGGGAAAAGCTAGGGAAACAAACAAGCATAAAGTTTTTGGGGTCACATACTCATATATAATCTTTTTTTAGCAAAATGAGGGACTGTTTTTAGAACAAGAGTTGTCCATCTACCAATATTATAGTACTAGTAATATACCAACAATTTTTTATATATAGTTGAAAACATAAAATAAAATAATATGATTAAAGGTTTTGCTATGTGAGGTTTGGTTATCGTTTTGGTGAGCAACCTACCTGCAATTTATAACATTTATGTGGGTGAACTGTTTTCTTATCTACATGTATTCATTTTCACCCCCCTTAAAATACTCACTCGGTCGCATAATAATTGGCCAATTGACAACCATAAAGAAAAGTATTGTATTTCAAAATAATTTCTACTTTCAATTTTTAAGATGATGTTAGTTATATTTTTAAAGTGTACACACTGATTAACACTGCTACATAGCAATAATAGATTGGTCTAACTGGTAAGAGATTTGAACCCATTAAGCATATGATTAGGGTTCGACTCCTGATTCAAACGTACAAAAAAATCCGATTAAAAAGAGATAACTCACTTTATATGTCTCAGATTTTCTGACAACAAAAATTACTCTTGTTAAATGGCGGTAAAAACTTTGTATCAATATTAACGTAATTAAAAAACAAAATTCAATTTAACACATCTATTTTACATTCATGAGATGAGAATGATAGATATATCAATGACTATATGTATTCATTTTCATCCCTCTTAAAATACTCACTCGGTCGTATAATAATTGGCCTTTTAACACAAAAAAAAAAAAGTCGTATTGTATCTGGTAAAAAAATAACAACAAAAAAAGTATTGTATTTAAAAATAATTTCCACTTTCAAGTTTTAAGATGAAGTTAAATATAGTATTTTTTTTTTAAATTGTATCCACCGATTAACACTACAACATACCAGAAAACAAATTGATTTAAGCGGAAACGAATTTAAACCCCTTAAATATATGGTCAAAGGTTTGGTTTTTGGTTCATGTATACAGAAAAAAAAATCAATTTGAAAAGGATAATCCACTTTGTGTGTTCCACAAGTTTTCCGATAAAAACTACTCTATATTAAGCGACTAGAAACTCCATAACAATATCATTGTAACTAAAACAAAAATTAAAAATAACACTACAACATCATTTGCAATTTAATATCATCTATTTTACATTCATGACAATGATAGATATTATCAATATTTAAGAAAGGTAATGTAATAAAGCTACAACTCTCTTTTATTTATACAATTTAATAATTTTTTTTGAGCAATACAATTTAATATCTTAGTAGAATATAAAATTCCTCTAAAAAAGTAGAATATAAATTTTTTGACAAGAGTAGAATATAAAATTGAAAACAAAATTCAGAACAACAATAAAAACAACAATTCTAGGATTCATCACAGTCGCAGAGTTGACCTACCCTTCTCATTTATGGTGAGATTTCAATGACCATATGCCTGTATGGTTGGTTAGAGCAAAAGTCAAAGTTAAGATCACATAATAATTCAATACAAAACATTGGCTCAAACCTTTGCTCATTCCAATGCAATATTCTTCACGAGAAGTGTAAATATTGTTTGGCTTATTTTCCCCCTCTTAATCTCAAAGAAAATGAGCCTTGACTGATTCAAACACTAGTAGAGTAAGTAAGACAAGGAAGATATATATGTGAGAAGAACACGCTAGAAAGACAAATTAGTAGCCTAAAGAAAAATTTGAGTTTTATACGTTATGTATGTGTATGTTTGTTTATAGCTATTTATACTATATACTAATACAATTTGGTTAGTGTTATGATTACTCCATTATTTGAGAAATTAACTTAATTTGTTGTAATTAAGTATTGTAAAACCTAGATCTAGAAATTGATTTGAATGGGTTGAGGTAAAGTTTAAGCTATTGAAGTTTGAATATCACCTCAAGACTATGAGTGAAAGTGATGAGGAAAATGACAAAGACATTGATATGAAATTAATAAATTTAATGTTTCACTCTTCAAGTTAAAGTGACTTGGACAATATATAATATTATATAATATTATGGGTGAAGATCCTCTCCATTTCTTAAAGAAAATGGAAATGTCAATTACTATAGTTTTGAAGTAAATATATAATATAAATGCACATATTTTAAGAATTGAAGACATTAATTGCACATTTATACATCAAAACTTTAGTAATGGAAGAAATTGAGAGAACTTAAAATGGAGAGGATCTTCACCCCAATATTATGCATTTTGATTCTAACATAGGAAAGCAATTTGGCGAAGTTTCTATACAAAAAAAATTAAAAAGGTTAAATGGTGTTGAGCTCATGCTATTTGGACAAATTTTGGTTTAGCCTTTATAAAAAAAAAACTTTAGATTTGAACCTTGTAATTTAAAAATTATTTAGTTTTGACGTTCGTGAATATTTTAATTGTACAAAATAGATGATATTACATAAGATAAACCAAAATTCCTTCAAATTACAAGGGACAAAAATACCTTAAATACACCCAAGTGGCAAGGAGCAAACATCATTTACCCATAAAAGATATACTATTTTTGTAACAACCAAATAAAATCTAACTATCATTAAAAAAATGATCGGTGTTAATTACACAACTATACACTCACTTTCTAAGAAAACTTTGAGTTATATAAGCTATGTAAGTGTATTTGTTTATACCTTTTCATAACTAACGGTAAAATTGAAACAAAAATGTTATAAAAAAAATGATATTTTATATATGAGGAATGATATTTAAACAATCAATTTTATATATGAGGAATGGTATTTGTACAAATGTTATGACAACATTTTTTCCTTTCTTCTTATTGGACAATAACAATAGAGAGAAAGAGGAAGAGAGAAAATACAAGTACAATAAGAGTATGATTGTACGAGAGAGAATTATCACAAATGTTGTTTAAAAATTATTGTTCAAATATCATTTCTCTGTATATATTATGTCAAAATAATACTCTCTCCGTTCCTTTTTAAGTGTCTCTTTTGAAGAAATTCTTTGTTCCTATTTAACTGTCACTTTCAAAGTTCAATGCATAATTAAATGTTGTTATTTATTGCAGAGAGAGAAATATATGAAATGAGATGTTAAATTAATAAGGTCATTATAGTAAAAGTATAACTTATTGCATCAAAAGTAGAAACAATTATTGATTGTCTTGGTTTGTGTAAAATGTCAAAAAGTGACAATTAAAAAGGAACCGAGGTAGTAATCTTTATGGTGTATAATATTGTTTCTATTGTTATTGATTGTTCCTCCTATTATCGTAGATTGCTCATATTTTAATGGGAATTACTTGACTTTTTAACTAATTATTTAAGTAAAAATGATAAAATAATTTAAATGAAAGAGAAAAATTGGAAAGAAAAAATTCAGCCCAAAAATTGGATATATTTCCTTTATATGTTGGTATAGATATATACTAATACAATTGCCTACTATTATGATTAGTCAATGAGCAATGTTAACAACACTCTCTTTTGAACAATCTCTCTAACACTCACTTTCTTATAGGGTGAAATCAATGTATGTCTCATCACATTATCTGAATTCCATTTTCAAAGTGTATGATCCATATTGATTTAACTCAATAAAAAGGGAGTGTTAGAGAGATTGTTTGATGATGGAGCTATACATGACATTTTTTGCTATGTTTTTAGTACTTTTCTAAGCATTTGAAGAAAAATAAGTTGAGAGGTAGAGAAGTTGGCAATGGTTTGAGGAACATATTGTTTTGTTTTCACAAGTCGTTGTAATTCATTTTTATCTTAGATCATGCAACTTCATAGGTATTTTGAGTGTTTTGCAGTGAGAAATCGTGTAAATCAATAAATCAAGACATCATGTGAAGGATCTAGGATATGAAGATTGAAGTCAATGGTTCATAGAAGGTTTTTGAAGACAATACAAAGTGAAGAAAATTCATTTCAAGTTCCTAGAAGTTTCTAGACGGAAGAACGATCGAAAACGGGAGAGAAAACACAAGAATTTGCACCTTAGGGGCTGCCTCAAGCGCCATTTGCACCTGGCCATGCACCATTTACACATGAGGTAGTGTTGCTACTGCCTCAGGTGGTATATGCGCCCCTATAGGCGGAATTTGCGCCTGGCTGCGAGATGAAATTGCCTGCAGCTTTTTTTCAAGGTGGATCGGTTCAAAAAGCCCAGTTTTCTTCTCTTAAACCCTGGTTAATTATTTTCTATAAATAGAGACCCATGCACTCATTATTATTCATTTAGAACACTGGCCGTTCAAGACAAGGGTCAATCATCAAAGCTTAAAGGCAAGAAATCTTCCTCCTCTTGTTCTCTTTAGGGTATGTTTTTGTATTGTTTTGTTACGATGTTTGTATTGAAACAAAATATTTTTGATGAATGTTTTAATGACAACAAACCTTATGGAATAAACACTAAGTTTTATGAATGGTCATCTACTAATGTTTGCACTTAAGTCTTTTCACAGAAGTTGACAAGAAATAAGTCTCTTACAAGTGCATATATATATTCATTGAAAGAATACCAAAACAGTAGTATCACAAGCTCAAAGAAGATATAAAAAGAATATTGTTTGAATCAAATGAGGGTTTAGTGAAGAATCAACAAGAAGATGAAATTTGTGAGTAATTGATTCATCATCCTCACCGCATGGTTTTCAACAATGCTTTAAAGATTCAAAGAAGAAAAGACATGCCTAA
>Ga0315915_1004763_pt1 | contig 17039 bp, 7 predicted proteins | sample MpolbnodulesMG_FD_207738 | JGI IMG/M metagenome (GOLD analysis project Ga0315915, IMG submission 207738) | Medicago polymorpha root nodule microbial communities from Los Angeles, California, United States - branched nodules | ecosystem: Host-associated > Plants > Roots > Nodule | place: USA...
AGAAGTTAAATAAAGGCGGGGCCAAACATAGTCTTGAACTTCAAAATAATATGAGAGAAGAGTTGTTTTGTTAAACAATGATTGAATAGAACTATTTATAAGATGATAAATATAACAGTTGAAGATTATGATAGATTTACGATAGGGCTGACCGATCAAATCGACTATAACTATATAACCAAAAATGGTTAGATAGGAATAAACTCAATTACCTCCGTGAACATAGTTAAGTTGGTAGGCTTACCCTCATAGAACACATTGTGGATAACTCGCATCCAAGGATACGGGGGATTGGAACAAAGTATGGAGGTTGAATGTGCCAAACAAAGTTAAAGTTTTCTTGTGGAGAGCATTACGGGGAGTTCTTCCATCTCGCGACAGACTTGGCCAAAGAGGAGTGCACTGCCCGAATACATGTGTGTCCTGTCTGTCACAGCAGTTGGGAAAACTAATGACACACATTTTTTAGTTGCAGCTCAACAATTGAAGTTTGCAAAGAGCTTATTGAATATCATTGAACCTTATGTGGAGTGGAGCAAGCCAAAGGGTTTGTTGAATCCATATTTAGCATCCTGCCACAGTGTAAGCAGCAGATTACTAATATGGTAGCTTTAACATTATGGTGGAGAAGAAATGAAGTGATATGGGAAGATACCAACAGAAGTAATATGGATGTGGCTATACGGACTAGCACAATTTTTACGGAGTGGAACCAAGTCAGATCTCGATCAAAATCTGCTGGCTCGAACCATGACAACAGCAGCGTGCAAATACAGAATAAGTGACTGAGCGGATTTCTGAAATGTAACACTGATGCGGCCTTATTTACAATGGATAACATGTTTGGTTGAGGGATGTGCTTGAGAACTGATAAAGGTGAGGAAATACAATCGAAAACAGTGTGGCAATTTGGCTCCCCATCAGTAGCAGAGGCTAAAGCTTTTGGAGTGTTGGAGGTGCTAAATTGGTTACGTGGTTGGAGTACTCACAACATCATTCTTGAGACTGACTCAAAACAAATAGCAGACGCATTCAGAAGGTTCAAACAACCTTCGAATGAGTTTGGCAGCATTATTACTAGTTGTAAAAATCATTTATCTTTTTTTAACAACTTCGGGAAAAAGTTATATTAGGAGACAAGCCAGTTGTGTTGTTCAATCTCTTGCGAGGGGATCACGATTTTTTGCTAGTCCACAGTTTTTTTATTACAATCCTTCTTGTATCGATATCATTGTTGTGAATGAAATGTATTAAGTTTGCTTTGGTAAAAAAATAAATTATACTAGGATAAGATCCAAGGTAGTAAGAGGTATGGCCTCGCGCACATACAAAATGAATTTGGAATAACGCATTGGGAGTGATACATGGATGCAAATTCCACTTTGAAACAATAAAACTCCATTTAATAATCTATTTGGGATTGTTTTAAATTGTGTTTCGCATGCGTAATATAACAGATTTTAAGTCTTTGCAATGGAATTTCAACCAAAATTTTGACCACAAGGCCACATTTTCTTCAACATAAAAGTTTGCATCGTAACCACGACTTCGACTTAAAACCATTGGTTTTGCTTGTGTCTAGCAAGACTCACTTATGTTAGAAACAGATTTTTGAATAATTTACTCTAAAGTCATCAATCAACCTTTATAAGAGATTTAGGTTTTTCACTAACTTGGAAACTTGTAATCTAAGGAATTGGTGATAGATGCTAATCTGCAGCAATTTTTTAATAAATCAACTGATCAATGATTATGCTGTCATCTTCTATTCAAAGAGTTAGAAGAAGTTGCTCTACTAAGACCTACCCCAGTATGATAGAGAACTTGAAACAAACTTGCATTTGAATAAAGTGGTTATTAGACCTAAGAAGTTGGTGATTAAATTGACCCGACCCAATTTTGCACATTATTAACAATGTAATCTTGGTTACTTGAATTAAATATACATAAAAAGCAAACATGATGATGATGAAGAGGTAGCTTGTCCTTTTATGATTTTATCAAAGTAGTAATATGTCTTAAAATATGGTAGATGTATATGTCGGAAAGAATATCATATCACCTGGAGAAGTTGAAGCAACTGAAATTCATTTGAGCAATTAATTGAGCTTACCAGCAAAGTACCATATAATTTATTGTTAGTTGTTAAGTTATGGAAGATCATGACATGTTGCCAAATCCTTTAAAAAGAACCTCAACTCATAATTAGGTTTATATATTAAGCATGGTTCTTACCTTACAAGGCATGAATGAGTCTTACCAATAAGAATCATCACTTCTTTCCCTTAACTTTTTTCTTTTGGGTTTTAGTTTGGTAGGTGTCTCCCAATATAAGTAATTTGCATTATAAATGATGATTACTAATATGTCTTTTTCTTCCATGTAATAATCACTTCAAAAGAAATTGTTAAATGAAATAAAAACTTCTTCCATGTTACAATTTTCCACAGCATAATAGCATATCCTTTATGGGCAATTAGCACTCAGAACCAAATGGCACAGCAGAAAGGTTTTGGTATTGATGCTTGATTTTATGGTACATTTCCATCTCCACAGAGAATATCAGCAATGTGACAAGAATCTAATACTTCCAGGCATTCATCAAAATACACTCCAACATTCAATCCAGTTAAAGTTTTACTCAAAAAATACATTTGTGACATACTCATAGATATTAGTATAGGATATATGCACAACCAGAGTGATTGAAATGAAACAAAGCAAGTGCAAATGCAAATCTTGTCTCTTACTCAACTCAGAAAATTTGCTACAAATAAACTGCAAAAAGAATTCCCATGGATATGGATATTATAAAAAGAATGCCAAGAAAAAAGACGCTGACTCCTACCGACCTAAGTGACCTAAAATAACTAGACCTATAAGATCCTACCCTTTTCTTCCCTTTTCTTCTGTTCTATTGATCCTATTCTCCCCATTCCAGCCCTGTACAAAAACCAATGACCAAAAGAAATAAAATTCAACAAAAAAAATAACATACGACGCGACTCTAGATAAGGCGAGGAGAGAGAAATCTCCAACTAGGCTCAGTTCCCTTCAAATATTGTATTCCAAGGCGAGAACATTGGTGTTTGGAATGAGTTCAGCTGAATCTGATTCAAAACTATCCTTGCATCTCATTTCAAGGACCTTTTTGTGCGAATTGGAGTGCACAGATGGACAAAACGTCGGACTAGCAGCAGGCCGGTATTCAGGGAAAAGTCGGCCAGACTTGTACCGAACACCGCAAGCATTGCAGAGTGTTTTTGGCCCCATTGGCCCTGCTCTCCATTGTGGAGTCTTGGTTATCTCACAATGCATGCATTTCCTAACAGGTAGTGAACCATTCTGTTCGCCACCGTCAGTTGGAGCAGTAGGAAGTGGCGCCTTGACTTTCTTTTTCTTCTTGGTCTCTCCAGAAGAGAGCTTTGGTTTCTTGACAAAAATTCGGGACTCAGCAAAATTTTCAAAATCTGAAGACAGCGCCTTGGTGGAGAAAACATTAGGTTGCATGTTCTCCTCAACAGAAGAGGAAGTAGGGGAAATGAGGTTCATGGCAGAACGAGGGTTGAAGGCTGTGGGGCGTGGACGCTTGGTGCGTGCACGTCCGCAAGGCACGGGGATGGGGACGTAAATCCCTGTGGTCTTTCCACCAGAGCAGGAACTACTGCTTTCAAGGACAGATATAGGACTTGGTGTCTGAAATTGATAATGCCCAGAGTCCTCCTTGCTGACAGCTGATGATGATGGCTGCTGCTCCACTTTCATTGTGAGACTCTCCTCACAAAATGAATCGTCCACAATATTGGACACCCACTCCAATGAAAGAAGATCTTCGAACTGTAATAAATATAACAAGATTGATCAAAATCACAATTTTATTAAAAGAACAAAACTTAGATTATAATAAAAATAAAAACTTAGATTCACATCTTCATCTATTATTCTTAGAGGCTAGTATTATGGTGCACAAATGAGATAAGTTTTGCATCATGTACAAGTTATTTTCCATAATTGATCAATAAATCACATCAGTGGATCAAATGAGATATCATGATACTTATTGATTCAATGGTGAAAAACAAAACATATGTGTGCATGGTGAAAGCATGTTTTTACATATAACTAATATTGAAGTATAAACACAATTTGTACCCAAAAATAAATAAAAAATAAACACAATCATTTAGTAGAGCATATAACACAAAAAAGTATATTACTCTTCAAATTCAATGAAGAATAAGAATTTGTGCTTTGGTATGAATTAAATAAAATAAAATAAAATAAACAAACATGGGTTGTTACTGGCTAGATTGACCACCAATTTGAAGGTTCATTATTTATTTAGGTGGGTGCTCACATCACGTGATAATCACATGCAAAATCACATGACATCCAATAATGATGATCCAAATAATTGAGACAGCGCACCCCTCAAATTGGAGAGTAGGGTGGAAGTGATGTGCCACATGTCACCGACACAATCAAGTGTCCTGGAAAATGACCAAACTACCCTTTCTCTAAATACTTTATATTATATTATAAAGTTCTCAATTAGTTAATAATAATGCATTCCAATTCAAGTAAAGGAATTTTCAACTTTTTGGACTAATTTTAGAAAATAAAAATAAAAATAAAATATTAACTTTCATGCACTATAAGTATTTTTTTAGTGTGTCCAATAAAATCACATGAAAATATGATATTTTAATATATTTTACGAATTAACTTTAAAAATTGATAACTTTCAGTGATTTTACTTTATTTATTTTTTGGTCAAAGTATAGCGGTTTGATTTTTTATAAGTGCATATAATTAAATTATATTAAATAGATATTTATAAAGATATTTTAAAAATTAACCTAAGAAAATATGTAATTGAATGGATCCACGCGTGCAAACAATTTAAATTGTCAATGTATATAAATTAAACCCTAAAAAAACATGTTTCTACATGAATTGGATTTAAAATTTTGAAATTCTCAAGAAAAAAATAATGTGCCATATAAAAATCAAGAAAAAATTACGATGAGTAAATAAAAGGGAAAGTAAATCAAAACGAGTCAATAAAAAAGAATTTAGAAAAACAAAAACCATATAGTAAAGTTACAAACAGACAATCAGGTCCGTACACGGAACTATTATGATGTCATAATCAAGCAATCAGACGGTTAAAAACAAAGCTATTACAGTATGAAATAATTTTTTTTTTCTGAAAAAGCAATTATGAAATAATAACAACAAAATAAAATAAATTATATTTTAAGGAACTCTTTACTCACCGGATCAACGGGGAGCTCCGCCGAGAGGTCTGAAGTACTATTGCCAGAAAACACCGAGTCAGACTCATTCGGCCAGATACTCGCCAATGAGTTGTAGTTTGCCACGGAGGAGGGCAATGAAGCGGCTGCGGTGTCAACGTCGTCGACGGGGTAAATGTCATCAATGTTGTCAAATAAGTTGAAGCAATCAATCTCGTTCATTGTTCCAGCCATTTTCTTCTCTGCAAGTCAAATATTTTTCTTAGAAAACGTATAATTTTGTTGAGTTTTTATAGAGGTGATTGCACGTACTAATTAATTGTGCCATCTATTTTTTTACGGAAATGTTTTAAATAAAAGAAATAAATTGAATTAAATAGGGTAATTTGAGTTTTTTGTGTAATTATTTAATTTTGTTTTCCTTTTTTAGATTAAAAAAATAGAAATTAAAGATTTTTAGAGATAAGTATAAAATTCAATGTTTAAACAAAAAAAGTTAATTTTTATGTGGCAGCAGCGTAATTCATCCAATGAGGTCACGCCAGATAGATATTAAAATGACTTGATTGGATAAATGTGTAAAAATTACATTGCATATAATTAAATAAAAGATATGAATTCAATTAAGTCAGCAAAAGCCCATTGTATTTTAGCCACCGCTGGTCCCAATATTTTTCTTTCGAAACAACACTGTCCCAATTTATTTATTTCATATTATTGATACTCCCTCTGTCTAAAATGTAAACAAAAATACAGGTCAACATAAATTGATGTATTTGAGACGGAGTAAGTATTGTTTTAATTTCCAATTTCTTCTTTTATTTTAGAACTATTATTGTGACATTATTTCTTCAGAAAGGAAAATTGAATGGAGTAAGTGTGAACACTTGAAAATTGAGATAAAATTGAATGAGGGCAGCTAACCTTGTTGAATTTGAGTAAATTATGAAGCAGAATTAATGTATAACTTCGCAATTGAATTCCTGCATAATTAAAATAAAAAGGTAAGAAGACAAATTAAGCAAAATGGTGACAATTCATTCTTCTCCAAAATCAAAATTGTTTACAATGAGTCAAATGAAAGAAAGCAAGGGTAAAATTGGAAGAAAACTGAAAATTGAATTGAACCGACACTACAGAAAAGAAGTAAAGAATTTGTGAAGCAAATGAGAAAATGAAAAGAACCAAACCTGAAACTAAGTTTAGTTTATTTGAGGTGAAATTGAAATTAAGGAAAGAGTGGTGAGAATGAGAAAGAGAAATAGTGTGTTAGACAGAGTGAGTTATTTGAAAGAGGAAAGAGGAGAGTGAAGAAGGTTTAAATGGTAAAGGGGGGGTTATGAAGGAAGGCACAATAAGAGAGAGAGAGAGAGAATGTGATGGATGGGTACTGGTAGGTGAGGCTCCTTCTTCATTGCTAGCTGTCTTTTACTATCCCCCACTGTCGTGATGTTGAAGTCTTCTTTCTTTCTGGTTACCTTACCTTACCTCTCTCCTCTTTCTTTAGAACATTACCCATAGGTCCCACACTTCCCACCCCTCCCTGTCCCCATCTTCCCTTTCCTCCATTCACGGATTATTACCTTCATTTTCTTTCAACAATTCATATTTCATTCAATCAAAAACACACACTGACACGTCGACATCGATAATAATTTGAGTATACGTGTACATAATATCTATGAGTACAAAAAAAACAAAAGAGAAAAAGATTTTTAACAATTGTAACATTAAAAAACACAATTGAGTTTTAAAATTGAAGAGGAAAAATGGTCACATGATTTGGGTTATTACCTTTGTTCTTTGCGGTTTAAGATTGTGGGAAGTGCAAGTATAATGAATGATTCTTTAAAGAGGAAAAAGGGGAAAAAGTGAGAAACGAAGAAGAGGAAGGTTGTATAAATAGAAGAAAAGGTGCAAGTTGGAATAGTCTTTAACCGCCGTTGTTTCAGACACGGTTTGTCTTGTTGTATGTTTTATTACATAAAACAAACAAATATTTACTGCATGGGTTGAAGAAAAATGGTACTGTACCATGAAAATTGTTCAAAAAGTCAGAGTTTCCTAGAAGCGCGTGATGTACACGGAAAATCATTTAAGTTTTGTTTTTGGTTCAGAAACCGATAATTGTTCTCTATTCTACGTTATCTATGGTAATTTTGGATTGTGTTATTATTTAATTTAAGAAAAAAACTACATTGATGACCCGTGCGTCGCACGGGTCGTACCGATTAAAATAGAAATCAAAGAATTATACTGTAATAAAAAATTATAAATAAATTTATCTAATGATAGAAATTTATTAGATTGGTGATATCATGACGACATTTATATAATTCGAAAATCATACTTTTTACATATTTTTTTTAGCACCTTTGGGGATTATGAAGTTGATTTAACTTCTATAATTGTTAATGTACTAATTTTGTGTAGACTTTTATTTGTATCTCACGCAACAATTAATTCGTTCATTATGTAATACTAATCATAGGTTAGATTAACATTAAATTAGAAAGAAAAAAATTAAAGTACTAATAAAAGCAATCAGACTTCTAACAAAAAAAAAACAATCAGACATTTTCACGTGATAATGCAAGGAAAATTACTCTTTCGTAAAAAAAAGTTTAAAATATAAAACATATCAATGAATTTATTTTTTTTAAACTTTTATGGAAATTTTTTTTAACTTCTATCACTATACATGTCTATCATTTTTTTAAAATAACTTTTATGGAAAAATCTCTCATTGGATGTTAGAGTACTTCTTTAAAGTCTTAAATTAATTTTTCCCAATAAAAAACTCATAAATTAATTTCAATTTTCTATTATTGCTTGATTTTAATGTTCAATGGTCAGGGCCTTTTTACGTTATTTGTCGATTTTACTTTACTTTATAATTTTATATAAAGTGATTGCATCATTATCATTGAATAAAAATTTGGAGATTTTAAAACCATATAATTCTATATGTAAACAAATTGAAGAATTGAAGACATAATTTTATGGAACTTGTGATGGACACATATTACTTAAGTGTACAACAACTTGTCAAAAAAAAATCTAAAGAAACAATAGATATATACAAACGATGACATAACATGATAGGAATGAAAAGCTCATTAGTGAAGAAAAATATTAGGGATTGCTGCGTTTTAGAGGGAATTTGTTAGGTTAAATTAGTGTGCTGCATTTTAGATAGAATTTGTTAGGTTAAATTGCTGCTAACCTAATGCAGCATTTTAGAGGAAAATTATTAGGTTAAGTTGCTGCAAACCTAATAAAATTAATAAATAAGGATTACTGTAAATAAATTAAGGAATGAAAATATTTTATTTGGAGAAGAAATTATGGAATGAAAATATTAGTTTTACTAAACTAATTTTATCACATTAATAATAAAAAATTAATTTTATCACATAATATATTAATTATTATTATAAATTGCAAAGTATCATTTGAAAATAATGTACACAAATTCTCCATATTCTTAAATACTTCCTCATCTTATAATAAGTGAATCTTTTTTTTTTCTCCATGAGCTTAACTCAGTTGGTAAGGACAATGCATAATATATGCAAGGTTTAGGGATCGAACCTCGGACACCACCAAAAAAGGGAACCTTTTTTAAAAAATATTTTTCTACATTAACTGACCTATTTCACTTCCTAAAAAAAAATTATATATTTCACTTTTCGTTGCAATATTAATTACTTTTTTCTAATTATAACTCTATTTTTTTTTTTGGCAGTGGCCGGGGTTTGAACCCCAAACCTTACATATTTTATGCATTGTCCCAACCAACTGAGTTAAGCTCACGAGGACAAACACTACTTTTATCACCCTCAATTCAATAGTATATTCTACTCTGCATTTAAGATAATGATAATTAATGCATCAATCTCCGTGAGCTTAACTCAGTTGGTAGGGATATTGCATATTATATGCAGGAGCCGGGGTTCAAACCCCGAACACTCCACTTCTCCACAATTTAATTGTGAGAACTATAGCCATTAGGCTACTTGACCAAAAAACTCACTTAAAACAATTTTCTCTCTCATTCACTAATATTAATAAATGTGAAATGAGTAAATAACTAACTTAAATTGAGACGGAGGGAATAGCTACTACCTACAATCTCAAATTACAAACATAAGAAAAAATTCAATCCACAAAAATTGATGTCTTTGTTTTAAAATTTAGATCGGAGGGAATATTATTTTAGCATATAAAATTATTTTAAAATAAGTAAACTTTGTTTTTCAATGTGACATTAATTATTTTTTAAATATGCCCCTATACTAATATTGTCTGCAATAATTTTAAATTATTATACATGTCATAATTTTACGATGTGTATTACTCACATAACTTACTTCTCGATCATATTTTTTTAACTAATATATAAATATGAATGTTAGCATGTAGGATATTGTTCGATTTATCTTAATATCAAATTTTTATAATTTTTTTTATAGATAATTAAAGATATTAATTGTCAAAATTATGTATTGACATGTGTAAAGTGGTTTACTGTGGCATGTATTTAGGAATAGATGGAGTGATTCCTCCGTAATGAAATATAAGCAAATTGGTATTTGAAAATGTCAATGTATGTGGTTCAAATTTAGTCTACATACGTCAATTTTTTAACTGTAATTTTTGTTTATAATTAATTCATCTGGATGGAGTATTTCGTTAATTCACTAAACATTTATGATCATGATTAACGGTCAATAGTTATTCGTACCTCCGCTATATTTAACGAGTTAAAATCTTCTCTATTCTCCTTTTTAAACGGTTAGGATCCTTTTCGATTTCGTAAAAGAAATGGACATGTATATTATTATGGTTATAGAAATGCTTATTATGAAAAAATATTCTCTCAGATCACATTTATAAGAAAAAATTTTTTGTTGGGTTCGTTAGACAACTAATGTATCTGGTTTAAATGAGGTACAACACATGAAATGCACGATGGTTCATTGCTCCGTTTAAATCAATTGCCCTGACTTGATTTTCGTATAATTGATCTTTACTACTCTTTAACTGTCATTAAGGTTGTTTACACATCTTTTCTTTGTTCATGATAACTGTTTTTTTTTTGACAAAAATGAATGATTTTCATTCATTGAAATTGATAGAGTAAATCGATACAATACAAATTTGCTAAAAACAAAAAGGATGAATCTGCGAATAAACTAACAACATTCATGTTAACAGCATAAAACGACAAAGTACAAAACCCTACACGTATGACTATATTTAAGTCTCGGAATACTCATGTCTCCAGATCTGCAACGTGGACGACGTCAAATTCATTGATTGGATCTACACCAGATCGAAGCTGAATTGACAATCTTAACTGAACAAATGATTGAATGAAACAAGAAACACAAACAACGCCGCACAAAGACGACGAAGAAACAAACGTCGCACAAAGACGACGAAATCATAAAATTAAAAAAGAAATAGATGTGAAAATCACTTATTTCAATAAAAGGAAAAGAGAAAAACGAGTTAGAGATTTGGGTTAAATAAGTTTTTCGTCCCTATAAATATATCAAATTTTGATTTTAATCCCCAAAAAATAAAATGAGATGTTTTCATCCTTACAATTTTTTTTGGTTTTATTTTTGGTCCCTAATGGATACAATTTTGACATTTTTTGGACATAATAATATAAATATATAATTGTTGAACATAATAAACGGACGTAACATGAATACAATTTGAACATAAAAGAGTTATAATTTTGACATTCACATGAACATAAAGTGGTCATTAAGGACCAAAAACAAAATAAATTTTTTTGTGCGGATGAAAACATTCAATTTAATTTTTTAGGGACTAAAATAAAAATTTATTATATTTACAAGGATAAAAAACTTATTTAATCCTATTTATTTTTCAAGTTTATTGATTAATTGAACAACCATATGGTTGACAATTTATGAAACAATCATAATTTATATATAAAAAAAGTAGAGTTTTGCACGAAAACCAAAACAATAGAGAGATAAAGTATAAAAATAATATGAGTATGAGAGAGAAAGTTGTCATAAAATAGATGTTCAAATATCATTTCTCGTACAAATATAAGACTCTTAACCTCTCTCACATATAAGAGCTGACATATGAAGAGTAATTATTTATCCTAGATTAAGATTATGATTACCGCGTATACCAGTACAATTACTAGTACTAATACTATGTTTGGGGCTTTACCTAACTGCCTGACATTTTATGTTTGGCAAATTCGGCTTTTTACTACGGCCATTGTTATTATTGGTTGCTTATGTGGAAAATTCCTTTTCATCTCATTTTGTTGCTATGTATAAGAAACAAACAATCATGTCTATTAGTCCCTGCTCAAATTAATTCTAATAATGCAACAATACGAGTTTAAGAAAAACTATCTTTGAATAAAAACCAAAACTTGTTGTCATCTCAAAACCAACATAGAAAATGTTTTGGAAATTCTTCTTCTATTTTTATTTTGTTCAATACTCCAATTGGAACAGTTTTTCATTTTTCAATTTTTTATGCATTTCAATAAGCCTGATTTTCTAATTTTAAAACAAATTCATACTTTTTTTTGAGCGATTCACACTTTTTTTAAAGTAAACTATCCTTCATTATATTATTACTAGCAGAAAGACGGACACTCAAGTGTCTGTTTTTCTGTTTTTTTTATTACGTTAACGCGTGTAAATTATAAACGGTATTTTATATGTTTTTTTTTACTTTGATTCAAATTATAAGTACAAATATTTGTGACTTTCAAATTGTAATAAATCTTTTGTCAAAAAATAAATTGTATCAAACTATGTTTATCTTTTAGTGAAAAATGAGCATAGCTAGAGCATATTTAGTGAAAAATACTTAAAGTTTTCTTTAATATTACATTCTCATGTACATTTTGTTCACATAATAGTTAGTACTTGATAGAACAGTACAAAACTATACTCGAGAAAGACAGAGATATAATATCATCATGTTTAAAAATAAAAAGGGTATTTTGATTTTTTTAATAGTCTGTACTATGTATAAAAAGTTATCTCATGGTTCAGTGAAGGAAGAGAAATCACATTTTTGTCCAATCTCTTACTACGTATTTTGTTAAGTTCCATGACTAGTTTTTAAATCAAACAGGGTTCACAGAAAGTTGTTCAATTATTCTCGTGTCTTTTAGCAAATCAAACATATACTCATGTCTCTAATTTTCGGTCCTTTAAAACATGGAAACACACATTAACCAATAATGTAATTATATAAGCTAATAACATTTTATCCTTAATTTTCTAAGACTTTATTTGGCAAAGTAAGATTTTGAGCTTTTAACTTATAAATTCATATGACAAAAAAAAATCGTTTGATGGCATTTTTTACGAGCGTATAGCTTATATTTACTAGATTATAGCTTATTTTAATAAGCTTATTCAATTAGCATGTAGCTTATCATATTTTCTCTCAGTGTTACCCTTATCATCTTACTTAAAAAATTAAATACTAATTTAACATGTTTTTATTTATGTCATGTTCTATTTATAAACCAATTCAACCGTTAATTTAACTAAACACTACAAATTCAACCAATTTGCTTATCCGCTATAAATTAACTTATAAGTTATTTGCTTATGCGCAATAAACTTGGTGCCTATAAGTCGGCTTAAAAGAATAAAATAAATCATACAACATTAAAATATGTATTTTTTCTACATTTGAAGTGTAAAAGTTAGAGGAGAAAATAAGAGATATTGAATAGGGTGAGAGAGGGTGACAATTTCTTGAGAAATAATCCAATACAACACTTGCATGATGGACCAACTGTGGAGACTTTTATCTAAAGATCTCCAGAGTCCAGACTGCTACGTTGTTAAGTTGTTGTAGGGGATTCAAATCCTTTGCTAATATAAATGATACAAACTCATTAGAGGTGACTATCAAAAAATTTAGTTATTGACCTTAGACTGCTTAAAAGACTTAAAATGAATAATTAAAATTTAAAAGTCTTTTTTTAGGAATGTTTGGAATCAATGAATCTAGGGGGGTTTTGTACCCAAAAGATTAGAAGAAAAAAACTGAATATAGTGGGTAATCACTTCAATTTGCAGTTTGACCAGCAACCACGTCTATATCATAAAAATAAAAATTAGGGAATGCAATCTCTCAATATTTTTTTCTTTTATGTGGCTCGTAATGAATTTTTAATGTAAAAAATGAGAGCAAACAAATTCAACGGTGAGATTAACATCATATGAGAGACATGAGATATAAACAATTGAGAGGATTTATATCTCGAATTAGTATTATAATTCCTTTAAAATTAAATAATTACTTATAATAATTTATTTATTTGTAAAATGATTTTTTAATGAAATTTGTAAAAATAATTTGTTCTATAATAATTAATACTTTCAAGATTTAAAAAAAAAACTATATACACAACTCTCAATTTAATATATTTTTGGTTGATAAACTAAATTACATTAGCCATTAGAAAGGAGGTAGTGACATCACATATTCACATTATATATGCAAACAAGGTTCGAACTTCAGGTTCTTCATTTATTCACCTTAAATGTGCGTTTTTAACTACTAGACTATTTTGACTACAAAAAAAACTCATTACATAAATAAAAGACTTAGGGTTCAAACTCCGGTTACATCGTGCAATCTAAGAAGGTTAGCACGCTCGATCTAACCATTTTATCATTTTAATTACCAATTGAATTAAGATTTTGTAGACCGGTAATAATTGATATTAATAAGAATATATATGGTAGTGAAATTACTAATATTTCCTTCGTTTATACAATTTTCATAAGTGTGAAACGGTCAAAGCAACATTTACAGCTTAAGAAAATTGGAAAAGGAAGATTTTAAAAAAATAAAAGAGAAAGGTTCACAAATGTGACTGCACAACTGAAGTGTGTTTGGCTTTAGGGCAAAATAGAAATGATGATGGGTCTCTATTTAAAAAAAACTACCTTGTGTTACACTCTTTGAATCAATCCCTTAAAAAATACTCACCCTTCTCCTTTAAAAAAAAAAATCTGTTAAAAAGGAACAGATGGAGACAGTGTGTGTGTGTGTGGTAGTGCAGTGGTGCTGCTTCCATTTATCCTTTACTTCTTTAACTAACTTGGGTTGCACTCTTTGAATTCCTTTTTCTTACAAAAGACTTCTTCAAACGAAAAGAAAAAAGATAATCATAATAATTGGTTCAAAATCCAATAAAAAAATCTCTGAACAAATCGTTAGGCTTAATAGCAATCAATCCCAAAATCGCCGCCTTCAAAGTTTGTTGAAAAAACAATTTAGATTTTAGAGTCACATATACACGTACTCATACATATACAAATAGAAGTAAGAAGATATACACCACACACGAACATAGTTATTTTTATTTGGTATAATGGGTACACATTCACGAATTTATCTATACAAAAATAAAGTCTGAAATAGCCTAACACATGAATTTTATTGATATAAGCCTAACACATTTATTCATACCAAAAAGTCTTACCATTCTTCAACCAAAAAAATAAAAAAAGTCTACTTTTCCCTAACATGTTTTAGGATTAGACATATTTATATTGCAATAATTTTTATCATATCATCCTATTAGAAATTGGTTTGTAAGTTCTTTTTTGTTTCTTAAATAATATTTTTGTAGTTATTTTTAGTTTTGATCCTACCATTTTTTTTTTATTAAAGTAACAATCTTTGTATTTTCATTCCATTTAAATTTGATCCCTCAAGAGTCAAATATCTTAATTATATATACAAAAATATGGTTAATAAAATACGAACTAACTTCTGTAAAAAAAAAAAAAGACGGACTAACTAAAAATTCAAAACCCCAAAAAAATTAATAAGTCAAAATTATAAGTTATTATAAAAAAGGAATTTTTTACAAATTATAATAAAGGAATTTTTTTTAATCCGAATCGTCTTAATTATAATAAAGGATTTTTTTTATACAAACTCAAATAACTCAAATGAGTGAATACATAAACCAATACTGTAAGTTTTGAAAAATCGATTCGGACGAGTCAACCAATTAACCTCAAACTGAACTTAAATACGGTTCAGATATTTTTTTGAAATATAGTTCAATCGTGATTTTATCCAGCTAATTTGAACCGTTTATAGCAATTCAGTATGTCGTTTTTTAATTCTATAATGCACAGCACGAATTTGGCTAGAGAGCTGCTCACTGCATGGTGCAGTCTACTGCCGGGATCTAAGCACATGTATACACTAATACACCACACATATGTGCATATCAAAAGTATATTATTTAATCATAATAACTAGGTTACATGTGAAGAAAAAAAAACTCTTATTAAAGATGGTGGAAATTGAGAACTTTTTTTTTCTTTATGATTTTTTTTAATAAATAATGGCTAGCATCTTTTTTAGTTTTTTATGGCTAGTATTCCTTTAAACGGAAGCAAATAGTCGAAGTCACATTTAGAGGCTTGTTTTTATCTTGTAGGAGTATTTTTCAACACGCTTATACGCACCAATACAACTCAACTATACTTTTTGACTTCACATAGAAAATACAGTTCATTTATCACAATTCACAAGCAACTTTCTCTTTTCTTTCTTTTTCTTTATTTTTAAAATACTCTTTTTCATTCTTTCATATATATACTCTACAATTTTGAGTTATTTATAGTAATTGAATTAACTGGAAACTTTAGTCATAATTATTATTAATTAACGACGTGCTTGGTGATTGCTCATTGAAGGTGGAGTTGCATGATCATGGTGCCTTTAATGTTATGTTGTAGTAATGTATTAAGCTACGGTACGTTATTCTTACTTTGCATGCCTTGAGGCTTGTAAGAGTTTTGCCAATTAAATAAATAAATCCTTTTTCCTTTGCAAAGGGAAAAAAAGGACGAATTTACATTACATTTATATGGAGTAAACAAAATTATCAAGTTGGCAGCTTAATTAATTCTTTTGTGTCGGTACTAGAAGCAAAATGCTCTCGTACATGTACGAATTGAAAGTATGTCACATGGGTTTGTATCCTTATTGTGTGAGCATGAATGATGAATACTTAACATCAAAATATCCTTAAAATTGAACTCCTACATATTATTGTGCATGATTGATTGAAACTAATAAATCACCGTAAATTTTGATAATATGCGTGCAAATATATATCAATAAATGAATTATTAATCTGTGTGTAAAAAAAAATCCATAATACACCGTTATTTTTTTCCCATAGAAATGGATAACAAATAACTAATAAATATACTGTTTAACAATTTTTTTCTCCTAAAAAAAAAACTAAATTTGTCTTAGCAACTACTCTTGCAATTTTAGGGTTGAGGCATTTGTTCTATCGTCTTCATAAAGTAGTTATGAGATTTCCATAGTCAAACATTAGTTGTTAATATGTTACTATGTGTTACTAGTTAGAGTTCAAATCCTAAACCCAGTTCTCTAAAATTTAGTTATGATCATTGGGTCCAAATACTAATTAACATTATGCAAGTATTTCATTTTCTGTAAATTAAGGTATTTACGTGCACAATTTTTAAAGACTAATCTCTCTATCGAAGTAGCTGAGATAGTTAAAGGTTGATATCTTCCGAGTTCCAACATACTTCTATGTTTTTCTACATAGTCAGCGACTAACATCTCTTTAAATGACTTTTAGATTTTAATTATAATAAATAAATATTTGATTGCTAAGGTCCAACTCAAATTTTAAAGACTCTTTTTATATTTCTTTTGGTGTATATATATATA
>Ga0315915_1004765_pt1 | contig 17036 bp, 4 predicted proteins | sample MpolbnodulesMG_FD_207738 | JGI IMG/M metagenome (GOLD analysis project Ga0315915, IMG submission 207738) | Medicago polymorpha root nodule microbial communities from Los Angeles, California, United States - branched nodules | ecosystem: Host-associated > Plants > Roots > Nodule | place: USA...
TTTTATGTTTGTAGGATTGATGGTTCGGCGAGATTGGATGATATAAAACTGTAGGTCAGTACCGATGTTTGGTTATTTCATGTCTTACTTCAACTATTCTGGTTTATTTTTGTAAATGATTTGTTAAGGTAGTAGCTTCATATTGGTTTGAGAGTTTTAATTTTTTTTTTTTATCTTTTATGATCACTTGCTTTAAATCTTTTAGGTAAAATTTCACGACATGAATTGAAACAAAAAGTGACATATTGACTAGCTATTTTTGGTTTTTTCTTTGATAATCATTGTGTTTGGATTTTTTGCTATAAAAGGGTAGTCTTTGATTGAATATAATTGTACAAGAGAAAATCAAACATTGCTTGCTCTCTTATTCTTCCTTTGTTGCTTCTTTTGTTAATCTGAACTTTAAATCAACTTTCTTAGTTTTTAAAGATGATCTTTATTATTTTGTTCCTATTACTTTCTATCCGAATATGCAAGTCATGCTATGTTGACTAAATATATGATGACAGGTTTAGTGACAGGTTTTAATCTCTGATTTTGTTTAGTGACAGGTTTTATGCATCAATTTTAACAGTGTTCAAATAAATGACGTTGGAGAGACAATCAAACTGAAGGTATAATCATGGTTTTAAACGACTGGCTTGAAATTTATTGTTAAACAAAACTTTTTGGAGCCTACATTTTATATTTTATATAGTACCTTAGATGGAGGTGATATTCACCATTTTATGGTTCTATTCCACTAAGCAAAGGAATGGAAAACTGATTTTTTCCTTTTGGATACCATCTCTTGATTTGCTTTTAAATTGTTAGTTCCTTTCATCCATGAGATACCATGAAATCAAGCCCTTTATCAAATTGTGTATCAAAAAAATTTGTTAGACCTGTGCACTTTTTGTCAAGTGAAACTGATGAGTGTTTTCAAGCCTAACAAAACTAACAATCTCACATCCTATGTCCTTCTTTCAATGGTTTTAGTTTGCACAATTGTGAATGTTATGATTGCATTAAATTATTTTCTTGGGGATTTAAGATTTTTGTTTGTCAATACTTTAATGTTGTAACTTTGTAGTCTTTCTAAGTGAGTGATTATGGTGTGTTTGATTTTTAGAGATTTGTTCAGGCTACTTATTGGTTGGAATGAACTACAGATTTATTTTTTTGTTTGAAATGATACAAGACATGTTATTAGCAAGTTTTAGTCACTATAAGAAAATCATATATATTCTTCAAACACGGGAGGTTATAGGCATTTGATTTAAGTCCAAAATTTTATATTCCACAAACATAGGGTCATAGGATGTTTCAAATATATTGTGGATATATTTAAATTATATATCCAATATCTTTTATTTATCAAAAATATAAATCTATATTCATTAATATGTCATTAATATTTCCCATTCATTTCTTTTGTAGTTAACTTTGAAGCCGTCAAGAGATCCTTCAAAAAAAGAAAACTTAGGAGTCATCAAGATATATTAAATCTATTGTAATTTTTTTTTATTAACTATTATGTTTATTTGATGATTATTAGTCAATGTTGTGTAGTGGAACTAAACTAGATTAAACGATTTATCGTTGGTTGTCATTTTGATTTATAACAAGATACTCATATTTAGATTATCTATGAATTACATTCTATATTGAGTATTTTGCACTATGTTAGAGGGGTGGCACTTTGGTGCCATTGATAGTTTTGTGTCTATCTCTCTTTTAACAACTCATTCTCTCTCATCTAAATAATTTATTTTAATCATTCTCTCTCATCTAAAATGAAACTATGTCACCAATGGCACCAAAAAACTATAGCACCCAAGTATTTCCCATGCTAGAGAGTCAACATTACAAAAAAAACTCATTTGGCCCCGTGCGTTGCACAGGTGGAAATTCTAGTTTTAATTAATTTGTGTGCTCTATCTATCTATATATATACACGGGGTTTGCTAACTTAGACCAACAAAAAATATGAAAGTTTAAGTTAGAGAAAGTGTACATTTTTGTTTGGACAAAAATATATTTTATCTTTATTATTTAAAACCAATAGCTTGAGGGTTACTTAGTGATTTTCACTGAAACATATTTGTTTACTTGCACCAATTTGCTAACTTAGACCAACTTTTATTTTATTATAAATAGCTTGAGGGTTACTTTAGTAATTTTTATTACAACATATTTGTTAACTTGCACCAATTTGCTAACACACACACACACACACTACTAGGAAAGCAAAATTAGGGAGGAAAATTAGTGACGAAAAAATAAAATCTCTCACAAATTCTTTGTCGCAAAATTTAGTGACGGAATTAGAGAGGGATTTCATGTTTTTCCTTTCTAAATTTCCCTCATTAATTTTTTTTTAGGGATATATTTATAGGGTTTTGCTAGAAGCCACCCATAAAGATGTCTTTTAGCAATCCACACCTCAAGGTGTGATTTTCACTTTTTAGTTATAACTTTGTTAAAATACACTTTTATAAAAATTAGTTGGTGTCTTTTACCAAATGCTCATAAAATAACCTGCTAAAAGACACCTTCATAAAAGGTGTCTTCTAGAAAAAAAAAGAAAAAAAAAACTCATATTTATATAACAACTAGAGAAACAAACATTATGACTTAACTACAATTTGTTTGGACCAAAAAGATATAAAATCAAATAAGCTAGGTAGCTAGGAAGACCAAAAAGAAATGGAAACAATAGGCGTCAAACTTTGGCATTTTTTGTAGCACATCTTGTCCATGTCCCCTTCTCATTCCTATTTGCATGTGATGAATTTCTAGCTCTTAGCCATATCTTTTGAAATAAGCACTTCCAATGGCTAACATTAGGCCAACCTAATGATGGGTTAGATTCCATACAGAAAATGATTTACCCTTGAGCTTTAAGATCCATCACTTGTTGGACCCCATAGCTTTTGGGACCATTTTTTATTATGTTTTTATCATGACAATTTATCCGGGACCATTGTTTAAAGTTGAAGTTAGCAACCATAATTATGTTGCAATATAAAAAAATTGAGGTATTTAGAACGGTAATGCAACCACTATTTTTACTATGTATTGTCGTAATATAAAAGATTTGCAGCAAACCACAACTGCAATTTTAAAACCATGAATGATATGGATAAAGTAAAATCTTTAAGTTGTTCGGTTATGAGGGAAGTCATGAGACTCATTACATTAAAGGGCTAAGAGCAACCATAAAATTGAGATGGATATCGAATCTTAACCAAAAACTTTAAGGGTATTAAGTTCATAGGTGTTCTCACTTATAATATACTCAAGATCCACTTTTCTATCCAACATGACACATTTAATCACACTTGAAAGAGAAATGATATTTGTACAACCACTTTTTGACAACTTTCTCTCTCGTATTCACATTATACTCTTATTTTCTCTATTCCTTTTTCTCCATCCATAAATTGTCTAAAATGAGTTGTTCAAATATCATTACTTCCACTTGAATAAATTGTCTAAATTATCTGAGTTCTCTCTTTATTCCTTTTGAAATAAATTGTCTAAAAACTTGTGCTTACACAATACTATCTCCCACTTGAAATGCCTAACATAAGGTAAAGTTAAACCAATAGTGGCATAATTTGAAACCATCCGAAGCATTTACATTTTGGAGGAGCTACTTTTTAAGCTACAATAATTTTGTAACAGGTTCAAAGTAGTAGTATATTTCGAAGAAGTATTCCTTTTATGGTGACAAGCTAGCTTGTGTTACATACCTACATAATGATGTACTTAACTATAAATTGCTTATCTTTTGGGGTGATCTAGCATAACATTATGATTGTACTTTTCCTTAAAAAAAAACAATATGATTGCATTGTTAGAATAATTGTTCCTAGCTATATCATAGTATTAGGTGGTAATAATATACTCCGTCTGTCGCATTATTATAAGTGAGTTCTTTGTTCATTTCACACATATATATTAAGAAAAATTGTATAAGTGAAAGAGAAAGAAAAATAATTTTCAGCGTCTTTTCAAGTATTGGTGCATTCCTCCTTATCATAAATGCAAAGTAGAATAGTTGAAAGGAAAAAAAAGTAGTTAATATTGTATTGAAAAGTGAAATGGATCAGCTTTTTTAGGACAATATTTTTTACAAATGATTCACTTATTATAGGACGGAGAAAAGTATATGTTGAATCATATCATGGCATTTAGTGCACACCATTTCTGATAAAAATTAGCTTAAAATTTAGAGATGAAGTTATTGGAAAAATAGTGGCACGATTTTGTACAATCGCGCCACGATTTCATTCGGTTGTTCTTTCATGTTTTTGATTTGTCAAACAATGTGGCACTTTTTCATGCAGCTGACAACAATACACAATGTACGAACTGATGATTGCAGCGCGATTCAGACAAATTGTGTTGTGATTTCATCTAAATCTGGACTTTATATAAGCTTTCCTTCATCAAATGAACACCATTTGGCAATGACTTAATATTCACGAGTAAGCATCCATTTACATGAACTATTGACCTCTCTATTTAATAAATAGTTGTACACCAATAGTTCTTTATATTTATGTATGTTATTAAATAATCACCTTAGTTCATAGAGTGTTTTGTTCTGACTTTAAATGAGACCTCCGCATGTGTATGATATGATTGGATCCCTTAGATTAATCTGTCATTGGTTTGGGTACCGAGTTTCCAAAAAATTATATAACATAATCACATTAGATTTTGCTCTGGACTAGGTCAAGGCTCAATTCGAGTTAGGACCCGAGTCCGTGCAAAACCTGATGGAAAGCAAGCCATATCATGGATACACAATAATCCCACTAGATAACGACCAAGACTACTGATCCAATGTTGAGATTCTTTCCAGATCATTACCAACGTATGTGAATGTTTGATAGCCAAAAACCCTTCTTAGGTTCGAAAGGACCATTGGCGATTTCATTGTGGATTAAGGTAGAAAACTCTCTCTTAGCCTCTCAACTCGAGGCAACTATTTTGGTACACCTTAAAAGTCCCACATTGGTTCGAGGATAAGGGTAGTCTATATACAAAAACCACACTCCTCTTAACAAGGCACATTTTACAAATGACAAAACTGTGAGGGATGACACCCAAAGCGGACAATTCCTCATAATACAATGTGGCGTACTTAAGGGTAGAATGGGTCATTGATGACTCCACTAGGGATCTAATGTCAGGACTCTCACTAGATAATTACAAGTGTCCCTCTAAGACACTTGCCCAGGTGAAGGCTTGATTCAGGTATCTCACTCTTTACTTACATATATGCCTCACTCTCCTTAAACTCTCACTAGATTGAGTGTCGGAACACGTATAGGTACCCTACCCCTCTCCGATAGAGAAGGACACACTGTGGATGAACAAAAACGTCTCCTTCTTCCCAGCGTATCTCAACCCTCAAGCCATCTTCTTTGATCCAAAAGGATCGCATTCATCTCAATGATTTAACACCAAGTACTGAATGAAGATGAAATCAAGTTGAAACTAATTTCAATGATATCGGGAATAGAGTTGATAATAAGTCCTCAAGTTCGAGCTTGCCGTGATATGTCAAGATGTAATACTTGATGTGGAATCCACATATTTTCACGTCTTTAGGTCGTAAATTCTATCTAGTTTTTCATTCAATATAACACGCTTGACTGGTAAACTTGAAGTGAAGTTAAACAAAAAGAAATAGCTACAACGTAGAGCTTTCCAAATGTCATCAACATGTAGAAAACCACTCATAAAGTGGCATAATTTGAAACTAACGCATTCACTTTTTGGAGAAGCTGCTTTTTAAGGTACAATAATTTTTCAACAGTTTCGTAGTAGTATATTTCAAAGAGGGTATCTTCCTTTTATGGTGACAAGCTTGTGTTAGATACCGACAAAATGACGTGCTTAAGTAGAGGTTGCTTGTCTTTTGGGGTAACCTACAATTACAATATGATAGTACTTTGTCTTGAAAAAAAATAATGCCAACTTTTTTTCCGGTATTTTTAACCGATGTCTTCAGAACATCGGTTAGCATCATCCAAAATATATATATAACAATAACACTATGATTGTATTGTTAGAATATTTGTCTCATGTTATTTGAACATAAAATCTACAACGTATTTGAAATCGTATAAAAATGAGATTTGGATTCTCTTCTACACCTCATTCTTTCCATCTTTCTCCTTCTATAAGTTGTCTGTATCACTCTCTATATTTTAGAGAGAAGATTGAGTGAGAACAAAAAAAAAAAGATCAAGATTAAGAGGGAAGATCAGATAGAGATAGAGATAGATACAAATTGAAGAAGGAATGAGAAGGAGAGAAAGAGGGGAAAAAGATGATCCACTTTGATAAAAATGAACTACTTATAACTAATAATATATGAGAGAGATACCCAAAAGTTTTAAGTAGTGTAGCCAACATATATATAATTTTACGGAAGTAAAATATGTATATATTTAAATATTATATAACATTTTATTTAAAAAAAAAAAAATCAATGTAGATACTAATTATTCTCCACTGTTTTTATATTTTGAAAACATTAGATGATTTTCTGTTTTTCAATGTCAATAAAAATCAACAAATTGAGAAGAAAATCAAAGCTCGTGATTTTTTTTAACAAGTAAAATTGGATTATAATAACATCAACTGAGAGTCCTTACGAGCTCAAGATGTGTCAAAAAGAACCTCTAAAGTTTACAGTCCAAACAAAACCCCAAAAACAGGGAAACAAGAAAACTTAGCCGATGCCCTACAAACAAAAAGGCTTGACCACCACATATGAGAGTTTAAACCAAGATTGACATTATAAACTCCTAATTTTATGTTGACCATTGTGCATGTTTCTTCTCTTTAGAATTGAGAAGTTTGGGGTTTCTTTCTCTTCTTCTTTTTCGTTGAAATTTGGTAAAATTAAAGTAAAATTAATTTTTATTTCTTCTTGATAGATAGACAAAGTAACAATAACCAATTGAAAATTCACACACACACAAGTGAAGGATCCTGGAAATTTGAATTCAGATCATGACATCGAGCATAACAATTATTAATTGAATATTTTCTTTTATAATTTACAGTATGGACCTAAATGACTTAGCCAAACATCACCGGTGTATGTCGGGTTGTTTGTGGTATTAGGTGGTACTCCCTTTGTCTCTTTTAATTAGTGAGCTTAACTCAATTGATAAGGACAATGCATAATATATGAAAGGTCTGAGGTTCAAACCCCGACCACCACAAAAAAAAAGGGGGGTTTGTAACAAAAATTACGGGCATCAAAAAAAATATTAAAGTTATAACTTTATCTCAAATATTTGTGATTATGATTAATGATAACTTTTCATATTCCAAAATAAATGGATTTAAGATGAATGTGTAAGAATTTTAAATGAAAAATAATTCTTGAACAACCAAAACCATTCTACCACTAGATAAAGATAGAAACAAAGAGATTAAAATGATAGATGTGAAAAAGTAAAGGGGAGTTAGTAGCAAGTAGTTTGTCTTTACAAAACCATTAAATTGGTTCCTGTCTTTGTATTAAATTTTTAATTTGGTCCTTGACTCTATTAATAACTCAAATGGTCCCTGTCTTTGACAAATGTTTCTCAGATTGGTCCTTGACTCTATTATTTGTTTTGTATTTTGAGTGTTAATGATTCAATGTCTTTTGAATATTATTTAGTGGTTAGTAGCATATTTCTTTTTGGATCTTATTTGGTACATTAATGACTTAAAATGCAAAATAACTTAATAGAGTCGGGGACCATTCTGAGAAACATTTGACAAAGACAAAGACCATTTTGAATTATTAATAGAGTCAGAGACTAATTTGAGAATTTGGTACAAAGATAGAAACCAATTCAGTGATTTACTCCAAAAAGAATACTAGTGTGATTTTTGAGTCTCTCATTTGGAAGGAAGTCCGTCCAATACCCCACGTAAAAAATGGAATACACAACTACGTATCATACTAAATTGTGTCATAATATGTACCCAAAAAAAATTGTGTCCTAATACATGAGTTAAGGAATGTAAAAACTGAATTTTTATTAAAAATGAAATTCTTTCAATTTAAAAAATAAATAAAAAAAATTGAAAGCTCAACTATGGATACAAGTTAGCATTTTTCAACAGCTATACACTGTGGAATTACATGAGGTGCTCAAGGTGACAATCCTCACCAGACTGCATAGAAACTTCCCTCTTTCTTATCACATGAATCAAAACTTTTTCTCTTCATTATATTAACTTTGGTCAAAGTTAATAAAAAGTAACTCATTGAAGGCATGCCATAAATCAATTTTGGAGAATCGTAAATAACGGATATATAGTATATACAATCATTCATCAATATCATCTTTAACATACATTTCCAATCCCAAAATCAGTTGAACAACTTCACAAATTTTGGAAGGCTGATTCTCATTTAATGTAAACAAGATTATTTACATATATATTAACAAAATAAAATAAAAACAAAATTGTACTATTATTTTTCTTTTCCCAAATTTGATGGCAAAGCTTGAATAATGCCTCACCAATCATATGTATACTTTTTTCTTATGGATCCTCCATTGGCCTTGTCTGCACCATGGTTTTGAATTGCAGTCGCAGTTATGTTCTTAGACGTGCACGAAAAATTTCGGTTAAATATAGTTGATACAGTCTCAATTGTGTTCGTGTTATGGTGGCAAGGACATCAACATTTTTGACGTCGTGGTCTAAATTGTGGTTGCAAACATTTTTCAAAAGCTTGATATGCACTCTAACATGTTTAACTCATTTCTGCAATAAACAAATTTAAAAAACCATGTTAGTATCAAAATAATTGTTAAAAACTTTATCTATTAACACATATGGAATTTGAATTTTTTTGACATACCAATGGATCTTTTGCAATGAAGAACAGCATCATAAATTGAACAATCAGAATCACAAGACACGCGCCGCCAATCATCTGCGGAATATGCAACACTAATTCTTGGAGATGAATCACCATAATTTCCTCTAATATTCTTCACTGATTGAGTTCTTTTCACAACATTTTCATGTTTTGATCCTGATTTTTGACCCCTCAATCTTCTACACAAAGGCCTTAAAAATTTCAAATACTTTTGAAACATGCTCCTTGATAATGTTCTACACCTTTTCAATGAAGGGCTTCTTGAATTTTCTAGAGGAACCACTTTATTTGTTACATGTGATATGGAAGAAGCTAAGGTTGAATTTGAATCTGAATTTGAATTAGAATTTGATGAATCATATTCATATGGTTCTATATTCAATGATTCAACAAATAATGGCATTAAGTAACCATTGGAAAAGAGTTGATCTGCATCAACAAGAGTAGTGAGAGGGGATTGTTGTAAGGTTGGAAAGTCAAATTTGAAATCTTGTGAGTTTATAAAGAATCTTCTTGAAGATGGCATTCTTGGATCCATTTCAATGAAGGAAGAAGCTTCATCAGAAGCATCAAGATAAGTTCTAAAGGAAGAACCATCAAGGCTTTCTACTAGTGATGATGGTTTAAGGTTTACTAACCAACTATATGAAAAACTTTCTATTGAAAGAGGATGAGATGTTTCCATGGCTTCTTCTATCTACTCTTAGGATGAATCTTTGAAGATAGTTACTTGGAAAGTGTGAGGGAAAGAAGGGATACAAAAGGATTTAAAGATAGCAAAGGTTATTCTCTTACTATGTTGCACATATTTTGATTAACTTGTGTGTGTGTATATATCAATGTTTAAAAACCAAACCGGAGGTTGAACCGGTTAGATTTTAGGGCTATGGTTTTTTTGTTTCAATCTATTCAATCATACTTTAATTCGATGAGAAACAAATAAAAAATTAAACAATTTAAAAAAAAGGAAAATTGGTTGAATCATTTGTGATTCAACTATAATTAAACTCGGGTTGATTTTGGTTCATTTTTGTTGAATCGAACTTTAATACAATCCAAATCAAACCCACCGTCAAATATTTAAATCAGTTGATTCTTGGTTCAACCGGATAGGACTAACCAAAATTTAATTCGATACGATTTTGGTTAAATCTACTTCAATAGAACTAAGACTACACTATAATCGAAATCAAACCACCTGCTAAATCAGCCAATCTCGGTTCAACCGGTTCGGTTCAATCTAGGTTTTTTAAACATTGACATACACACATGTTAATATTGAATATCTCTCTCCAACAATTGGGTATTTGGCTGTTTGGGAAGAGACAATGGAATTTAATAGTTGGAATTGAAAAATCAATAAAAAGAAACAGAAATGTGAGCCCCACTATACCCATAATGTCTTGTTGCATCAATATTTAATCTCACCCTTTCTTTTCAAAAAATTACGAGGGAATTTGATGGTTTGTTTCTAGAACATAGTCTAGTTTATCATATCATCTTATTAACATTCTCTTTATTGAAAAGCATAAAGAGGTTCATGCACATTATTAAAATTTTGAACATTGAAAATTAAGCTAGGGAAAAAATTAACACAAATAGTTAATGTAGAATTTGGGTTTTTGCATGTATGTTTCATCAAGTTCAATTGGGATTGATGCATGGATAATATAAGTTCTACAATAACTAATTTTATATATGTTCTAATATTATCGTAGAATTTAAATCAAATACGATTTTGTGAGACTGAGTTAGATCTAAAATTTAAAAGTACAAAAATATATAAAAATTCAGAAATTTAATTAGCACTACCAATAGTCTTTTGCTTTAGACTGTTGTCTTTAAGCCTTTATTCAGTTAACCAAAAGTAAGAAAGGGAATATCTATGATGTCACATAGAAAATAGGAAAAACAATAATTAGTTCAAATTCTCCAAATTTATTTAGTCACAAACCAAATTTTATGAAACAAATGCCTACATATTCTCTTTAGTTTGCTTCTTCTGTTTGGTTGTTGTCTAGTTGTGTATTGTTTATTTATGGTTGGATGGATATGCAAATTTGGAAAGGTGATTTCATCACTTTGATCATCACATCCCAACAGCTGCAACATATAAGGTTGAACATCAATGATAAAATATCTCATAGAAATTGGACTATAGTTATTTTTTTATTTTTCATTGAATGGACTATACTTACTTTGTGCGTGTAAACAAAATGACACTGATATGTTTATTTTATTGAACCATTATTTTATGCATGAGATACTCTAGACAATATTATTTGAGTCAGGGAACACAAAAGTCATGCAATTTTTTTTTTAATATATAATCCATATTAGAGTCTTATTCAAGACATATGATGCTTAATACATCAAGAAATTATTGTGTAACAAGTATGTTTGTCCTTCGAAATATTTCACCGGCATATTCATGCCTAGTGGGGCAAGGCTCTACAATAATAAGTTTATGTTTCAATCAATCTAAGGAATTGCTAAGAACATTCTTACCTAAATAAAATATTAACATTCATTTCTTTTTAACATTTCTTTTTCTAACATTTCTTTTTAACACTCATTTTTTTATTCAGTCAAATCAATGTGAGTCGTCCATTTAATGTGTGATCCATTTCTTCTAAAGGGTGATATCTATGTTGATTTCGTCTATAGAAAATACTTAATGCTGAAAAAGAGTGTCCATAACATTTTTCTTGGATTAATTATAAAATTGACTCGAAATTGAAGTTGAGTTAAAACCTTTATCACATGAAATAGTTTGGCTTGAAATGTTGATATAACAAATATTTAATAGTCTCAGCAATAACAAAGAGGTCAAAAATAAATCATTTTTTCGTTCAAAGTAGCCAAATAAAATAACGTGTCAGGTTGAGAATGCTATCTAGTTGATCCATCTCATTGTTGTTATTACTTTTCAGAGTTTGAATCACCGACCTCTACATATATAATGTGATGTCTCTGTTAATTGAACTACGTTTACGGAAAAACTACTCTTATTATTATTATGGTGTGTGAATGATTAAATTAATATATAATAATAAATTATGCATCACTCTCTTTTCCCATTTCTAAACCCTTGTCATCACAAATTTGAATTAGAAAGTGGAAATAATTTGCAAATAGCTATAGTATTATTTACAAGTTACAACCTTATAAAATTTGAAAATGTTAACTTATTACACAAATGGATAAATTACAAGATTCCACCACCAAGAGAATTCTAGACACACGTAACTTCATTGTTATCCTTTGGGTCAATTCTCATGAAATCACAAATCTAAGAACAAAAAATATCACAAGATTTTCATGGTAAGGAAACTTTAGTCTATTTCATCCACTACAAATTTTGTGTGGTATAGCACAAAAATCTCCTATAGCTTTAAAAATCATGTTAATGAAACAAATTAAGTCATTTTCAATCTTCATATTGATATGAACTAATTAGTCTTGACATGAAATTTAAAATAGGAGACAAGAGAGTTTGGGTATGTCGGATAAAGAAGTAGACATGAAGAAAAGCATTTGAGACAAAAGCCACAAAGTAAGGATTACAAAATGAGTTGAAACCTATTGGTCCCCAATTTATGTCCTCGTTTAAGACAATAAGTAATGGCTACTAAATCCAAATATTCATTAATGCATTGTAATAATTCAGAAAAGAATGTTACACCATAAATCATGCAAGTACAAATGAACCTAAGTACGACACAAAATTTAATTAACTGCATGGAATAATGTAGTTGGTGGAGTAAAGATGTTTCTCAATAAGTCTTTCAAGATGGGGCCATGAATTGAAGTAAAGATGACACAATTATGAAAAATCTCTCTTATCCCCTTAACTTTAAACTCTCTGCTCTGGTCATATTTATAAATGTGGCCGAATACATTAGTTATTAAATGAACTAAAAAAGCTGTTTTTTGCTTATAAATGTGGTCGAAAGGAGTCATCCTACTACCATATACCCTCTAAAATTGCTTGCTTGTCTTTGCCATTTTTAAAAATTTGGAAGAACTCTCGACACAATAATATTTTCGGAACATATTTTCTTTTAAATTTTCTCATGTGAAAACAGTCTTATTTAAGATATGTTGGACATTAAATGTGGATGATTGTATAAACTGAAATATGAACTTTAGTATGTTATAGTGGAGAAGTCTAACTTATTTCACAAAAACCAACTCTCGGTCATGAGAACACATTTCTATATGGGCAAATCAAAATTTGAAGTTTTTGGATAAAATTTTATTTTATTTTTTAAAAAAATATCGTTATTCTTACAAATTTTTTTTCCAGAATATAAAATGTTTAGGAAAATTCAAAGTTAGAGTTTTGACGACACAATGATTTTTTATTTGTAAATTATTTTTAAAATAGCATTATTTATGTCAACTTAAATTCAAATTTGTTGATCAAGCTCTGTAATATATATTTGTTTTGAAAATTAATATATTTGACATTTTTTTTTTATATCGGCAAGCTTGGTTTCATCAACTTTACTGAAATCTATTTCTATTTCGACAAACATGATTTTTGAGTTCTCTGAAGGTGAACAGAAAATTTGTGTGCACCACATTTTAAACATGATTAATTAAAATTAAGAATAATCTAATCATTCATATGATTTGTTGGGTTGGGGGTACAAGTTAGGCGCAGGGGTAGGAAAGGTAGATTTTTAAACAACATTGCTTCTTTCTTTCTCTTATTATATGGCCCAATAAGGCCCAATTTACAAATGGACCAGGGCAGAAAGAATATTACTTTTCTCACTTCTAGATTTTTTTTTAAAACATACCCCCAGTGACAGTTACCTATAGTTTGGCTTTTCAGCAGCAGTTAAGTGTTGTTGGACATTTTTTAGAACGTTTCAATCATTTTTTAAATTGGTTTAGACGATCTTATAATTGTTCAACGACACTTAACTTCCATTAAAAAATCGAACGTTATTTAACTGCCTCTATACCAACGACAACTGAAAAAAGAGCAATTTAAGAAACGAGAAGAGTAATTTTCCGACAGAGAAAACCCCAACCTAGTCCATACTCCATAGTTTACAATGATGAAACACAACCTATGAAGTTCCCAATATTAGCTTCTTTTTTTTGGACAATACATAAGAATAATTGAATATGAATAAAACTTAAGTGCATTTTCTATTTTGTAATAACAAACTTTGATAAATATGATTCTTAACTAAACCAACAATTATTTACTGAAATTCATAATTTTTTTTAAAGTTTGTTATGACAAAAAAAAATTGTTTTTGGCTAAGAGCCATACGAAAAACATATAAAGAAATGCATCTAAGTTTTATTTTTTATAATATTTTTATCATGGGTTTTACATCGGTTGATATAAAATGGTATTATATCAAAGTCTTTTTTTATATATAAGGTGGTCCTTTTATACCCTACGAATCTTGATTTTTTTTTTAATAAGTCGAGATAGGTGAGGCATCAAGGCGAGTCTGAAATATCTCAATTAGGATAACGCCTCTAAGATAATATCCCAAAAGTTTTTTTTCCTTGCACCTTAGAAAAAATTGTCTTCTTATATTAATCATTGCAATTTGGTTATATTTGTTTACCGATGATTTTAGAGGAAATGGTTTTTCTGTCTTTGCAACCAATTTTTCTACCATATTTTTAAGTATGATTGTGACTCATTTGCAATATTACATCGTATAACAGAGACAATTATTTTGATTGAGACATTAGCATTTGAAATTTGGTTTGTTTATCTTTGTAAATGATTTACGTCTTGTACTCCCATTCATATTTGTTTTTACAAGTATCAAGATGTGATAATAATAATTTATTTCAATCGAACTTTCAGTTCACATTTCGGCCTCTTATTCCTTGATAATAATAATTTATTTCAATTGAACTCATGGTTTACATTTTGAGCCGCTTATTCTCTCATCTTAATATTGAGAAAATTAATTTGTCAATTGGCAATCAACTACTAGATTGTAAACAATAATCAAACTATTGGTTCAAGATAGTTTATAATAGATGGAAATTCATATTCCTTCAAAAAATAGATGGAAATTCATGTTATATATTTTTCCAATGTTCTTTTGAAATTAATCTTAGTGCATCATACTGAAGCAATTGAAATATACACAACACATTCAAATATTCATTTAGATGATTAAGGGGAGGACTTACATATAATAACTTGTTGATTTGATGTCATTAAACATCTCAACATACATGATTGTAGACTCCCAAAGTAGAATTTAGATGTTATGGTTTCATAAATATCAGTCATACAATTAACTTTAGATGTCTCGAAAAAGGTCTTCAAGTCCATTTTCTATGAACCAAAAGAGCATTATTTTGAATCATTATAGTTGTCACAATAGAAAAAGATTACCCATCCAAAAAAATATATGGAAGATCTATGACTAGGATATTAAAATAGTCTGAAATCAATCACAAGATCTAAGATGAATATTCAAATAACACTAAAGTAAAACCTTATCCCTCGAAACCTGCAAAACTCAACAAATCTAAAAACTAGTCCGAAAACGCAAGGGCATGAACACACATATGAATTAGTTTTCCATCTACTAGTAAATTATACTCCCTTTATTGGGACACATTAATGAGAGCATATGAATTATTCAATATGTCATGAAATGATTGAATTCCTTTAGTTACAAATGCACTTCATATCGTATTCGGTAAGCTCCATATATGAATGCATTTTGTGTTTAATGTAAGTCAATATACTTAAATTGGTAAATAAGTGTTGTTTAGGGTGGGAGACCATATTAGGTCTCCTACCGTGAGAGACCCTCTTTTTTTTTTTTTATGACAGCTTAAATGACATTTTTTATAGGTGAATACATTCTTTTACCTAGTATAAGAGGTAAAAAAAGTGTATAAATAATTCTTATAATAATTTCATATACGTTTTGCTTATAATAATTTCACTCTTGTTTTATTTGAGCTAATAATTTTTTTCAAAAATTATTTTGCTTATAATAATCTCACTCTTCTTTTATTTGAGCTAATAATTTTTTCCAAAATTAGTTAATTGTGTTTTTGTTCATTATGCGTATATCATCCTAACGTAATAGCAAACTACACATACCCTTTAAAAAAAACTACACTTATACGCTCTAAAAAAATCACAATTTTTTTTATAAAAAAAAACCATACAGTTATTTTTAAATTCTATAAAAAAATTATTTTATTTTTTAACTCTACACATTTAATTTTATTAAAAAAACCACACATCTATAAAAAAAAATCACATAACTTAATTGAATAAATTTATTTTATTTTTTTGCAAAATTATTTAGTTTCGTCTTTTGTTTATTACTTACATTTGATGCTTACACTTTAACAATTTATTATCCATCCAAATTTCTCCAACATATAATTATTAATTAATAATACCAAGCTAATGGGTTACATGACCTGCAAATCAAAGCCATTCAAAAGATTCTAAATACATCCAATGGTTCATATCTATTTTGCAAACAAACAAACAAAAAAAGTTCAAGTCTCCTACGGTAGGAGACCTAAAGAGGTCTCCCACGTAGCCTTTGCGTGGTAAATAGGTCACAATAACCGGAATTTAGATGTTAGATGTTGACAATGATATCTTCACACTTTCAAATTTTTCTTAAAACACTACAATAAATAAATTGTCAATAGATATATTAAATGTTTATGTTAAACATAATATTTTAGTTTCATAAGTCATTATCAAAATAATGTCTAATAATTATATGTATATGTCCAAGTCTAACTGATATTACATTGTTGATGATTGTGTTTCGTGCTTCCATTTACAAGATATCTTTGTCCATCTTTTTTTTTTGAGGGGATATTTGTCCATCTTTATCAAGTGATCCTTAACACTAAAAGATGTTATTATATATATTCATTCATAGTTTTGATTATACATCAATCTTACCACAAATTTGTTTTCAGTCATTTAGATTTAGCTTACATCGATGATTCTATCAATTCAATTAATATCGCACACACATTAATATTACACTAAATGAAAATACTACATATAATCATATATATATATATATATATATATATATATATATATATATATATATATATATATATATATATATATATATAGTGTATA